>OJFP01001149.1_pt1 | contig 14245 bp, 10 predicted proteins | sample 1594141 | NCBI WGS metagenome assembly OJFP01 (sample SAMN05416843, study PRJEB24817) | seawater metagenome | isolation source: Sea water | place: Canada:Atlantic | collected 2013-07
GAGATGTAGAGAGGTCTCGTGGGCTCGGAGATGTGTATAAGAGACAGATATTGGCGTTGGTGGTCGCGAAATAGGATTCCTTTTTGGTATGTATAAAAAACTTAAAAACGAATTTACAGGAGTCCTTACAGGAAAAGGAATGACATGGGGAGGGTCTCTTATTCGTCCGGAAGCAACCGGCTATGGTACAGTGTATTTTGCAGATAAGATGTTACAAATGAAAAGTGATAGTTTTAAAGGAAAAACAGTCGTTATTTCAGGATCTGGTAATGTGGCCCAATATGCGGCAGAAAAAACAACTCACCTAGGGGGTAAAGTAATTACTTTATCAGATTCTTCAGGGTATATTATAGATCATGACGGCATTGATGAGAGTAAACTTGAATTTGTAATGGAACTCAAAAATATAAAAAGAGGTCGTATTAGTGAATATGTGAAGGCGTATCCAAATGCCCAGTATGTAGCTAATAAAACACCATGGGAGGTTAAGTGTGATGTGGCTTTGCCATGTGCGACACAAAATGAATTACACGGACCTGATGCCGACTTGTTATTACAAAACGGATGTATTTGTGTTAGTGAAGGTGCTAATATGCCTTCTACCAAAGAAGCAATCTCTAAATTTCATGAGGCTAAAATTTTATTTGCCCCCGGAAAGGCTTCAAATGCCGGTGGAGTTGCAACTTCAGGTTTGGAAATGACACAAAATTCATTGCGTTATAACTGGACAAGAGCTGAGGTTGATGAGAAATTAAAAGATATTATGGCAAATATCCATGATGCTTGTATTAAATATGGCAAGGACGAAACCAACGGCTATATTGACTATGTTAAAGGGGCTAATATTGCCGGCTTTGTGAAAGTTGCTGATGCAATGCTCGCTCAAGGAGTCGTCTAGCAGCTCCAAAACCTACATCTATAAAGCTTTCATTAATTGAAAGCTTTTCTGTTTATATATAATAATGGGTTAATTTCTCGTTAGTAATAAATATATTTGAGTTTAATTAGCACGTCGTGAAAATAAATTTTCTCATTCTATTTTGTCTTTTATCTTTTACCTCTTCTTTGTGGGGGCAAAATTTTGATGAAAATTGGACAGAGCATTTTTCCTATTTGAATATCAAAAAAGTGGTTCGTGCAGACTCGAAGTTCTACGCAGCATCTGAAAACGCACTCTTCTTCTTCGACCCCCTAACAAATCAACTTAGTACCATCACCACTATTAATGGACTTTCGGGCGAACTAATTTCAACATTACATTACAGCAGCGACTATCAATTGCTGTTAATAGGTTACGAAAATGGATTGATAGAAATTTATACCGAAAGCGATCAAGAGATTCTCAAAGTTGTGGACATCATTAATAAAGTGACCATTCCTTCGTCAAAGAAAAAAATAAATCATTTTAACGAGCTTAATTCTCTTGTTTATATCGCTACTGATTATGGTATTTCAGTTTACGATCTAGAAGGTTTAGAGTTTGGAGACAGCTACTATATTGGGGCTAATGGAAGTCAGATACAAGTGAATCAATCAGCAATTTTTAACAATGAAATTTATGCTGCATGTAGCTCAAACTCCGGAATTAAAAAAGCAGATCTCGCCAATTCAAATTTAACAGACTTTCAACTATGGAGCTCTCTCAGCGCAGGAAATTTCAAAGCAGTCACCGTTTTTGGTTCAGGCCTCTATGCCACCAACTCAACAAATACACTCTTTGAAATTAACGGGACAACCCTTACCAATTTGTTTAACTATCCACAACCTGTAGCTGAGCTCAATGCTTCTAATAATACCCTCTTAGTAACGACCGACTCTAAAGTGTATCAATATGACGCCGGCTTTAATTTGATGAACATGTACTCAACGGCCCCAGAGTTTGATACGCGCTTTACTACTGCCCTCAAAATAGATGCGGTTGTGTATATTGGAACTATAGACTATGGTGTTATTAGACCGGACCCTTTATCCCTAGCTGGATTTGAAGAAATTCACCCGAAAGGCCCCTTAAAAAACAGCGTTTTTTCGTTAAGTTATGGCTATGGTAATTTATGGGTCTCTTATGGCGACTATTCAATATTCTTTAACCCATCTCCATCGAGGAATTATGGCGTTAGCAATTATGTAAACGAGAGATGGTTTAACACAACCTATGACAGTATACAGCAGGCTACAGGCACGACGATTTCAAACTTGAACACCATTTCAATTAACCCCTTAAAGCCGAGTCAAGTTTATATCAGCTCCTTTGCTGATGGACTCCTCGATTTTGAAAAAGAAGAATCAATCACTCTACTAGACGACAGCAATAGTAGTTTAGAGTCTTTGGTTTTACCAAGCAACCCTAATTATAAAAGCATCCGTATTTCAGGCTCTACTTTTGATCGAGATGGTAATTTGTGGGTTCTGAACTCCAAGGTTGATAATGCTTTAAAAAAACTTAACCCAACTAGTTCGAGCTGGACTTCCTATGATTTCTCTGCAATTATCTCAGATCCTTTAAGTGAAGAACTTGGTTTCAGTGAAGTGGTTGTCGGACCAGACCAGACAAAGTGGATCGGATCTTATAGCAAAGGCTTAATCGGATTTAATGAAAGTGGAATGTTACTAAAAAACATTTCAGATGAAGATATTGCAAATCTTCCTACTACCTCTATAAAATCACTTGCATTAGATAAAAATAATGTACTCTGGATTGGCACCTACAGAGGGCTTAGAGTGCTTTATAATACCTCTAATTTTTTTACCGAAAATGCCGTAAGAACCCAGCCTATAATCATACTCGAAGATGGGTTGCCCAAAGAACTTTTAGCCCAACAGTTTATAACAGATATTATAGTGGATGGCGCTAATAATAAGTGGATCTCTACCGCCGATGCAGGGGTGTTTTATTTGTCATCTAGTGGTCAAAATACTATTTATCAGTTTACTAAAGACAATTCCCCACTCCCCTCAAACGGAGTTAACGATATGGCTTTGGACTCTGATAATGGAGTGATTTACTTTGGGACTAATCGAGGGCTAGTGGCTTTTAACACAGGGGGCTCTAGCACCAGTACAAGTCTTGAAGACATATATGTGTACCCCAACCCTGTCCGTCCTGGGTTTAATATGTCAGAAGATAAAATAAAGATTAAAAATATCAGTGAAAATGTTAACATTAAAATTACAGATGTTGAAGGAAATCTAGTTGCTGAAGCCCAGTCTAATGTAAACTTAAGATATAAAGGCTACAATCTTGAGATTGATGGTGGGACCGCTTATTGGAATGGTAAAAACTTAGCAAATAACACAGTCGCTTCTGGTGTGTATGTGGTGCTTTTTTCTGATTTTGATACGTTTGAAACTAAAGTCTCTAAAATAATGATCATACGCTAATGGTTGTCTCTACAAAAGCAATTGTCATCTCCAAAATTAAATATAACGACAGTGATCTTATTGTAAAATGCTATACAGCGTCTTCAGGGGTAAAAAGTTATATGATTAAAAATGCATTAAAATCTAAAAAAGGAAAGATTAGACCTGCTTATTTTCAACTGCTTTCACTCTTAGAAATCGAAGCAGACCATAAAGAGACAAGAAGTTTACATTATTTGAAAGAAGTGAGGCTATACAAACCTTATGAATCGTTACACACAAACATTTTCAAATCAACTGTTCTGTTGTTTTTGTCAGAAATATTGTCAATGATCTTAAATGAAGAGGAAGCAAACCGTCCTCTTTTTGAATATATAGAAACCACTTTGTTATGGTTTGACACAGTTGAAAACACTGGAGTTTTTCATCATCAATTTTTAATGGGCCTAACAAAATTTTTAGGAATTAATCCGGATACAGAAAACAATGAATTACCTTATTTTAATTTACAAGAAGGTAAATTCCAAGCCAACAGCTGGGAGCATTGTGTAACAGGTGAAAAATTAGAACTATTAAAACCCTTTTTAGGCACAAAATTTGATACATCCTTATTAATTGAGTTAAGCTCTTCCCAAAAGCAAGAGCTTCTAAATATGATTTTAGGCTATTTTAAATTACATTTGCAAGGCTTTAAGCACCCAAAATCATTAACAGTGCTAAGCCATGTTTACAGTTAAAATGACTCATCACTTTTTTAAATTTTTCATTTTTTTAGCTCTGAGCAGTTCCGCACAGCAGATTGTTGTGGCCGATGAAGTCAGTAAGGAGCCCATTCTTGGTTCGGCTGTCTTTAACTATCTAATGACAAAAACAGCGGTGTCGGATTTTGATGGTCGTGTTGAAATTAAAAATTTTCGAGACTTTGAAAAAATTTATTTTAACCACCTATCTTACCATAAAAATTCTTTCCGTAAATCGTCGATTAAAGACACTGTTTTTCTTTCCCCAAAATCAACTAGCTTAAACGAAGTTGTCATATCAGCCTCAAAGTTTGCGCAAAGTAAAAAAGAAGTGCCACAAAATATTATTAGTATAGATTCTAAAGATATACAACTCTCCAACCCTCAAACAAGTGCAGACCTGTTAAGCAATAGTGGCCGGGTCTTTGTTCAAAAAAGTCAGTTAGGAGGAGGAAGCCCTATGATAAGAGGGTTTTCTACAAATCGTCTTTTAATCACTGTTGATGGAGTTCGCTTAAATAATGCGATATTTAGAAGTGGAAATGTTCAAAACATACTCTCAGTAAATCCATTCAACGTTGAAAAAACAGAAGTTATATTAGGCTCGGGCTCAGTTATTTATGGAAGTGATGCAATAGGTGGGGTGATGAACTTTTACACCACGACACCTAAGCTTTCTAACACAACAAAACCTACTTTAAACACTCGAAGTACTATACGCTATGCATCTGCAAGTAATGAAAAAACAGCTCATTTAGATTTTAATTTAGGGTTTCAGAAATGGGGGTTCCACAGCAGTATAAGCGTATCAGATTTTGGCGATTTAAAGATGGGTAAGCAGGGCCCTGATGATTATTTAAGTCTGTTTTATAGCGAAGCCCTTAATGGACAAGACATGACGACCCCTAACACCACGCCAAGAGTTCAAAAATTTACTAATTTCAGCCAAATGCACCTCGCTCAAAAGGTGATTTACAAAATCAGTGATGATTTAAAATTTGACTTAGGAGTTCATTACTCTACAACCTCAGACTACCCAAGGTATGATCGTTTGAGGATTCTTAGCGAAGATGGTAATTTAAAGTATGCAGAATGGAATTATGGACCCCAAGATTGGTTACTGGCGAATATTCAAATGACTAAACTCAGTAGTCGATCTATGTTCTATGATAAAATTAAAATATCTGCTGCATATCAAAACTTTAAAGAAAGTCGAATAAATAGAACATTTAATTCAGATACTCGAAAAATCAGAAATGAAAATGTAGATGCTCTCTCTTTTAATCTGGATTTTAATAAGCAATTATCTGACCGATCGAATATCTCCTATGGTACAGAATTCATAGGGAATAAAGTAGGCTCTAAGGGCTGTTCAGAAAATCTATCGACAAGTGCTATAGAAGCTATCGCATCTCGATACCCAGATGGCTCTAAGTGGCAAACAATGGCCGCATATTTAAGTTATAAACACAAGCCAAGCACAAAGTTAACAGTACAGTCAGGAATACGTTACAACTATGTAATCATAGATGCTGATATATCTAATAATAATATATTCTATAACCTTCCGTTTGACACAGCAAATCTTGAGACAAGCGCAGTCACAGGCACCTTAGGTCTTAGTTGGGTTCCAAGTGATGTTTTTATGTGGAAGCTCAATACAACAACAGCTTTCAGAGCGCCCAATATTGATGACATAGGCAAAATATTTGACTCTCAAAATGGTTTAGTAGTAGTTCCTAATAGTAATCTTAAGCCAGAATACGCTTATGGAGCTGAGCTAGGGGTCACAGTCAACCTAAATCAATCTGTAATTTTTGATAGTTCGACGTATTACACCTACTTAAACAACGCTTTAGTTCGCAAACCTTTTGAGGTTAACGGAGAAAATCAAATGATGTATGACACGGAATTAAGTGATATACAGGCAATTCAGAACGCATCTAAATCTTGGATTTATGGGTTTGAAGCGGGAATAAAAATTCTGTTTTCTAAAGAATTAAAGCTGACATCACAGTATAGTTTCGTGCATGGAACTCAAGAAGAAACGCCGGGAGTTGAATTACCCGTGCGACATGTAGCACCTGTATTTGGAAATACACATATTATCTGGAAACACAATAAGCTACAGATGGATGGCTTTATAAATTATAATGGTACTCTTAGAAGTTCAGATATCTCCGACGAGTTAGCAGACTATTTATTTGCTTTAGACAGCAAAGGAAATCCGTACGCACCATCATGGTACACCCTTAACCTTAGAGCGCAATTTGACTTTAACAGCTCAGTGTCCTTTGTGGGTGCTGTAGAAAACATAACCAATCAACGCTACAGAACCTATTCATCTGGAATCGCATCTGCCGGAACCAATCTTATTATGGCAATTAACTGTAAGTTCTAAGCATGTATCAGACCTATAAAACCTATACTGTAGAGGAAGCTCTAGCGAAACTTCAAAAATACTGCGCATATCAAGACCGTTGCCATAAAGAAGTTGAGCAAAAACTCAAACAAATGCGCATGATACCGGAGGCTATCGAACGTATCATTATAGATTTAATTCAAGACAATCACTTAAATGAAGAACGCTTTGCTAAAGCCTATGTTAGAGGGAAATTTAGTATAAAAAAATGGGGGAAAGTACGCCTGACTTTAGAATTAAAACAGCGACAGATTTCTAAGTATGTTATCAAAACAGCCCTTGCAGAAATTGATCCAGATGATTACCTACAGGCATTTCATGCATTAGCTGAAAAAAAAGCCCCAACCCTAACCGAAGCAAATCCGTTTAAAAGAAAGAAAAAACTAGCGGATTACCTGCTCTATAGGGGCTGGGAATCACATCTGGTTTATGACAAAGTAAACACGCTTATCAACTAGAGTATTAGAACGAATATTTAACGCCTACTAAGACATTTCCTTTAGGCATTGGAACAAATCCTGTTTCAATATATTCCGCATTGAAAATGTTATTACCAATAATTGAAAGTTCAAAATCTGAAATAGTTAAAGTGGCCTGTACATCTACCACACTATAGCTTGTTCCAGACGCTCGTTCAGCAAATTTATAGACAACACTTTGCGATATGTTTTTCAAAAACTGCGAGCGAACTGATGCCGTAAAATGATGTGTCAATGAATTGATAACATACTTAGAATAGGCAGTCTTCACGTCGTTTAGGTTTTCATCTAAATACGTATAGCCTAAGCTAATATTTTGAATGTATCGCCCGGATTTAAATCGTGAAGACAGATTTAATTCTGCTCCTGTAGAGTTTAAGCTCTTTAAGTTTGTGGCTTCCCATTTATCGTCTTCATTTTCTCTAGTATAATCAATCAAGTTGTCAGAGGACCTGTTAAAGATTGCAACGTAAGCATTAAAGTTTATTCCGAAATATTTTAATCCAATTTCCTCAGAAAGTGCTTTTTCAGGCACTAGATTTTCGTTTCCTAAATCGGATGGTCCTACATAATATAAGTCAGTATATGTTGGCACCCTATATGTGTAACCAATATTAGCATAGGCTTTAACTTTATCATTAATAGTATATCCTACGTCGACCCCTGGGAAGGCGTGAAACTTAAAGTCTGAAAAGTAATTGACAGAGACTCCAGGAGTAATATCTAAGGTGTTATTTGCTAGAGAAAATCGATGTTCAACAAATAAATTAGCCATTAATCGATCCCGCTCTCCTAGATTAGTACTGGTCATAAATACCTTGGCCACATCAACTCCAAAACCAGTAATACCGGCATTAGATGCATAGGAAGCATTAACTTGTATCCCTAATTTATTTGAAATATGTAAGTTTCTATAAACCTCAGGATTTTCGCGAATATATAAGTACATATCTTGATTTCGCTTCCAATAAGCACGGGGTGTAATCTTTAATTTTTCAGTTTCAAGCCTTGTAGACAGCCCAAAAAGACTACTTTGAGTTTCTTCATATTGGTCATGTGCATCTTCTTGACTGTAAAACTGATTAGCACCAAATTTTCGTTCAGCAAAATAACCAATCATTTCTATAGGATTTCTATTAGTATTGAATCGCCCTTTTACAAAATAATTTTGATTTTCAAAATCAGTATTATAACGATAACCTTCTGAGGTGTTGACAGAAGCATGTCCTATAACGGTAGAGCCGCCTAGCTGCGCTCCTAGGGTTCCAGAGACTTGCTGTTGGTCGTAAGACCCTAGTCTATAGCCAATGGAATTTATACTATCGACACTGGATTTAGTGACAATATTAATCGCTCCTGTAAAGGCATTTTGTCCAAAAACACGTGCAGCAGGCCCTTTTATGATTTCAATGCGTTCGATCACCTCTAACGGTAACGCCATATTTAAGGTGTGGTGACCAGTCTGAGGATCTTCCACCTTGATGCCATCGATCAAAAGTAATGTCTGATCAAAACTTCCGCCGCGAATATATAAATCAGACTGCATACCATTGACCCCTTGACGTCTTACGTCGATCCCGGCCTCTTGTTGAAGGAGTTCTGCTAAATTAGTCGCTGGGCTTTCTTGTATATCTTTCGATGTAATGACCGTAATAGTCCGTGAGTTTTCTTTAAAAGGGAGTTCAATTCTTGCAGAAGTAATCGTAATAGAGTCCAATGCTTGTCCTTTTATAATCTCTTGAGCCACTGTATTTTTAGGTAAAAACACACTCGCTATAAAAAGTAATAAATAAAGTCTAGGCTTCATAAAAGTTTTTGTTTCGTTTAGTCAGATTTATTTTACAAATATAGAAATACAAATGATAACCAAATTAATAATCCAATAAAGATACCATATAATTTCATGAGCAAAAAAGACTAAACAGTATGAAAATAATTAATATTTTTATTTTAGTCAGACGGCAAATGCGCTACCTTTATGCCATGTTTGCTCTTGTTGATTGTAATAACTTTTATGCTTCTTGTGAGCGGGTTTTTAACCCATCCTTACGCAAAAAACCGATCGCTATTTTGTCGAATAACGATGGCTGCGTGATTGCGCGAAGTGATGAGGCAAAAGCACTAGGGTTACCTATGGGTGCGCCTGCTTTTAAGTATAAAGAGTTTTTTAAAGCAAACAATATCCAATTGTTTTCATCTAATTACGCGCTTTATGGCGACATGAGTAGCCGAGTTATGCGAATTCTAGAACAATTCTCACCAGATGTAGAAGTATATAGTATTGACGAAGCTTTTTTACAACTCAACGGTTTTGACTCCTGTAATCTTCGCGAATATGGGATAGAGATGCGGCAACGTATCCTCAAATGGACAGGGATTCCCACATGTGTTGGGATCGCGCCGACCAAAGCCTTGAGTAAAGTAGCGAATAAAATCGCCCGTAAATTTCCAAGAGAAACAGGCGGTGTCTATGTGATTGATAGCGAAGAGAAGCGCATTAAAGCCTTGAAGTGGACCCAGCTTAAAGATGTCTGGGGCATAGGCCCAGCTTTGCATAAGCGGCTTTCTGCTAAGCAATGTAAAACGGCTTACGATTTTGTTCAGCTCCATGATATGTGGGTGCGTAAAACCTTTTCAATTACAGAGTGGAAACTAAAAAAAGATTTAGAAGGAATCTCTAAAATTGGCCCAGAAACGATTAAAAACAAACGAGCAATTGCAACAACTAGAAGTTTTGAGTCCGCAATAGAAGATCTAGAAAACATTAAGGAGCGTATTTCAACATTTGCCTGTAGTGGTGCCGAAAAACTTCGTAAACAAGGGTCTAGCTGCCATATGATGCTTGTTTTTTTACGAAGTGATTATCACAAAAAAAACTCAGAACAGCACCGAGCTAGCGTCATGGTTAACATCCCCTTTCCGACTAATTCTAGTTTAACTTTAAGCGCGAATGCTGTAAAAGCAGTAGCCTCTATTTATAAAAAAGGCATTCAATATAAGAAAGCGGGGGTCATCTTTACGGGCATTGTTCCAACAGACAACCACCAACTGCAGTTGTTCAACAGTGAAAACCCAAAGCATTTACCGTTGATGCGTACGATTGACTTTATCAATAAAAAGTATCACCAGCCCAAGTTAAAATTAGGAAATCAAGACCTAAATCGCACCTGGAAAATGCGTCAAGAACACTTATCACCTCATTACACAACCAATTTAAAAGATATAATAACTGTCAAATGTCCATAAAAACCACCACCCCTCTTACTTTTTTCACTCCTGAAAACCTCAACACACTAGGGGCTGTTTATTTTGACACAGGAATATCTGCAGGCTTTCCGTCACCAGCGGAAGATTTTAAGCAAGAGCGACTATCGCTAGATAGCGAACTTATCAAAAATAAAGAAGCGACTTTCTTTGCACGCGTGAGCGGGCAATCAATGATAGATGCGGGACTTAACGACAATGATCTTTTAGTTATTGACAGAAGTCTCTCTCCAACGCATAATAAAATAGCCGTTTGCTTTTTAGATGGAGAATTCACAGTCAAACGACTTAAGGTTGAAAAGAATAAAGTCTGGTTACAACCAGAAAACAAAAACTACCAGGCCATACAAATCACAGAAGAGAATGATTTTGTAATATGGGGTATTGTTACTAATGTAATTAAAAAAGTATAATTTTTAAAGTTCTTTTCGAAGCCTTGCAACAGGAAGGTCTAATTGTTCGCGATATTTAGCAACGGTTCTTCGTGCTATTGGATAGCCTTTTTCTTTTAAAAGAAAGGCTAATTTTTCGTCTGTGAGAGGTTTTTTCTTGTTTTCTTCACTAATGATCGTATGTAATATGCTTTTTATCTCTCTAGTTGAAACTTCTTCGCCTTGATCATTAGTCATCGATTCACTAAAAAATTCTTTAATCAATTTGGTCCCATAAGGGGTGTCTACATATTTGCTATTTGCGACCCGAGATACTGTTGAAATATCCATCTCAATTTCATCTGCAATATCTTTCAAAATCATAGGTCTTAATTGCTGCTCATCACCAGTCAAAAAATAATTTTTTTGGTAATGCATAATGGTACTCATTGTAACAAAAAGTGTTTGTTGACGCTGTTTTATAGCATCTATAAACCATTTCGCAGCATCCAACTTTTGTTTTATAAATAAGACGGCTTCTTTTTGAGATTTTGTTTTTTCTGTTGAGGCCTTATAGCCTTTAAGCATTTCATTATAAGGCTGAGAAACATGTAGTTCGGGGGCATTTCTACCATTAAGACTCAGTTCTAGTTCTCCCTCAACAATACTAATTGTAAAGTCAGGGACTACATGCTCGATAGAGCGTGTATTGTTAGAAAAGGAGCTTCCTGGCTTCGGGTTCAAGCGTTCAATTTCTAAAACTGCATCTCGTAGTTGAAGTTCGGTTACATCAAACTTTTGCAATAATTTTTGATAATGCTTTTTAGTGAACTGATCAAACCCAGATTCAATTATATTACTTGCAAGACCGGTGTTTACAGTTTGAGTTTTGCGTTGTAATTGAAGGGCTAAACATTCCTGAAGATTTCTAGCGCCTACCCCAGCAGGGTCCAACTGATGAACCACTTTCAAGGCAGATTCAATTGTTTTTTCATTTGTATATAAGTTCTGAGTAAAGGCTAAATCATCCATAATATCCAGTAGTGGCCGCCGGATATAGCCACTGTCATCAATACTTCCAATCAAAAATTCTGCAATTTGATACAGGTTGTCATTTAAAGAGAATGTATTAAGTTGATCAATGAGAAGTTGAGTGAAAGAGCTCCCCGAGGCAAATGGCATTGTTTTTTCCTCATCATCTGCACTATAGTTGTTTGCACTAAGTCGATATTCCGGGATTTCGTCGTCACTAAGGTAATCATCAACATTGATATCTTCAGCGCTTATTTGATCGTTGTCTATATCATTCTCATTGGACTCAAACTCATCTTCGTAGGAAGTTTCCTGTTCTTTTCCGCTTTCAAGTGCCGGGTTTTCCTCTAGCTCTTGTTTGATGCGTTGTTCAAAGGCTAAGGTAGGCAGCTGAATCAGTTTCATCAGCTGAATCTGCTGAGGCGATAGCTTTTGTGATAATTTATATTGTAGGAATTGCTTGAGCATTAATTATTTCGGGTTTTTATAAAAATAAGAAAAAAACACTATGGAAGATATGTCAAGCACTATTGTTTTTAAACTGCACTAATCAAATTATCCTTAAAACTCTGCATTAAGAGGGGTTCGAGGGTAAGGAATTACATCTCTGATGTTACCCATACCTGTAGCAAACATGACGAGCCTTTCAAATCCGAGGCCAAACCCAGAATGGACAGCTGTTCCATATTTTCTCAAGTCCAAATACCACCAAAGATCTTCTTCTGGAATATCTAGATCAGCCATTTTTTCTTTTAAGACGTCTAGGCGTTCCTCTCGTTGAGACCCCCCCACAATTTCTCCAATGCCGGGGAATAAAATATCCATTGCTCGGACTGTTTTTCCATCCTCATTTAAGCGCATATAAAAGGCTTTAATTTTAGCAGGATAATCAAATAAAATCACCGGACACTTAAAGTGCTGTTCTACTAAAAAGCGTTCGTGTTCACTTTGTAAATCAGCGCCCCACTCATCAATTAGGTACTTAAACTTTTTCTTTTTGTTAGGCTTAGAGTTTCTTAAAATTTCAATAGCCTCTGTATAACTAACACGTTTAAAATTATTGTCAACAATAAAACGTAGTTTTTCGGTTAGCGGCATTGGCGCACGTTCATTTTGAGGTTTCGATTTGTCTTCTTGTTCCAAGCGCTGCTCTAAAAAGGCAAGGTCTTCTTTGTTGTGCTCCAAGACATAACTAATCACGTACTTCATGAAATCTTCTGCTAAATCCATGTTTCCCGCTAAGTCCATAAAAGCGACTTCTGGTTCAATCATCCAGAATTCTGCCAAATGTCGAGAAGTATTTGAGTTTTCAGCTCTAAAAGTTGGGCCAAAAGTATAAACTTTCCCAAGTGCCATTGCATAGGTTTCTGCTTCAAGTTGTCCCGAAACAGTTAAGTTTGTTTCTTTTCCGAAAAAGTCTTTTGAATAATCAACCGCACCATCTTTAGTAAGAGGAGGGTTTTTAGGATCTAAGGTTGTGACTCTAAACATTTCACCAGCACCCTCTGCATCACTCCCAGTGACTATAGGTGCATGCATATAATAAAATCCATTTTTATTAAAATAGGAATGAATAGCAAAAGAAAGTGAAGAGCGAAGTCGCATCACAGCACTAAATGTATTTGTTCGTGTGCGTAAGTGTGCTTGTTCTCTTAGGAACTCCAGCGAATGACGCTTGGGCTGTAAGATTGTTTTTGAAACATCTTCCGGATCTGCATCTCCTAAAATTTCTATAAAACTAACTTGAACCTCTACAGACTGGCCTTTACCTTGGCTTTCAACTAAGACCCCTTTGATGTGTACAGCTGCGCCTGTTGTGATGCGTTTTAACAATGCCTCATCCATACTTTCAAAGTCAACAACACATTGAATGTTTTGAAGGCAGGAGCCATCATTGAGTGCTATAAATCGGTTCGCTCTAAAGGTTCGAACCCACCCTTTGACTTCAATGTCAGCGTGTTTTAGTTCTTGAGTTAGTAAATGTGCAACAGTGCTGGTAGTCATAAGTCCATTTTTTAATACTGCAAATATAAAGTTTTAAGCTAAATTATTAGCCTCTGTTCTCGTCTTCTTCCATCGTTTCCTCCTCAGGGATGACATTTAGAGCAGGTTTTTTTAATATTTTTTTGTTTGCTATGCTACGCTCAAGGGAAAGCAATAAGCAAGGTAATAGTAATAAGTTGGCTAGCATTGCCAGTAAAAGTGTCGCAGAAATCAACACTCCTAAGGCTACAGTACCTCCGAAATTAGAAGTTACAAAAACTGAAAACCCAAAAAACAGAACAATCGAAGTGTAGAACATGCTTACTCCTGTTTCTCTAAGTGCAGCGAACACCGATTTTTTAATAGCCCAATGGTTTGCCAATAATTCTTGTCGGTATTTAGCCAAAAAATGAATAGTATCATCCACAGAAATTCCAAAGGCGATGCTAAAAACCAATATAGTTGAAGGCTTTATTGGCACACCAAAGTAGCCCATCATTCCTGCAGTTACCAGAAGTGGTAATAAGTTAGGAATTAATGAAATAATAATCTGTCTCTTATACACATCTCCGAGCCCACGAGACCTCTCTACATCTC
>OJFP01001154.1_pt1 | contig 14189 bp, 12 predicted proteins | sample 1594141 | NCBI WGS metagenome assembly OJFP01 (sample SAMN05416843, study PRJEB24817) | seawater metagenome | isolation source: Sea water | place: Canada:Atlantic | collected 2013-07
TGGTTTCTCCGGTGCTGATATTGCCAATTTGGTTAATGAGGCTGCGTTATTTGCTGCAAGGGCAGGCAAGCGTTTAGTTGCCATGGAAGAATTTGATAAAGCCAAAGATAAAATCATGATGGGTGCAGAGCGCAAATCTATGGTGATGTCTGAGCGCGAAAAACGTAACACCGCTTATCACGAAGCAGGTCACGCAATTGTTGGACGAATGATGCCTGAACACGATCCTGTATATAAGGTGACAATTATTCCTCGTGGTCGAGCTTTGGGTGTGACTATGTTTCTACCGGTAGAAGACCGCTACAGCCTTAGTCGTCAAGGTATTTGTTCGCAAATATCCAGCCTCTTTGGTGGTCGTATTGCGGAAGAGATGATTTTGGGCGCAGAGCACGTTACAACGGGTGCATCTAACGATATTCAAAGAGCCACTTCATTAGCGCGGAATATGGTTACAAAGTGGGGCCTATCCGAACGGATGGGGCCATTGATGTATGACGAGGACGACGGTGAAGTCTTTTTGGGTATGTCTGCAGGTGCAAACAACAAGAACCACTCGCCTGATACAGCTCGAGCGATAGATGAAGAAGTGAGGTCTATTATTGACCGTTGTTATAGTGACGCAGAAAGATTGCTGACAGAGAATCTTGATAAGCTGCACGTAATGGCGGAATCGTTGGTGGAATTTGAGACGTTGTCTGCAGATACCGTTGTCATCTGACGCCGCTGCGCTTCAGACGTCCGGCCGCTTGGATGCAGGATGCAGATATCAATGTTGTCGCGATCCCGGCAGGCCTCAATCGCGGCGGATCCGGTATCGCCGGAGGTCGCGCCGACAATGGTGATCCGCTTGCCGCGTTTTGCCAGCACATGATCAAACAATCGACCTAGAAGCTGCATCGCAACGTCTTTGAACGCCAGCGTTGGGCCGTGGAATAGCTCAAGCGCCCATAGATCACGGTCAAGCTGGACGAGCGGCGTAACGGCGGGATGGCCGAACGCAGAATAGCTCTCGGTCAGAATGCGGCGGTAGGAATCTGCATCGATGGGACCACGAACGAAGGGCCAGGTGACGCGGAAGGCCGTTTCAACATAGTCCAGGCCGCGCATGTCGCGGAGGGCGTCGGCGCTAAGCTGTGGCCATTCTTCTGGCACATATAAGCCGCCGTCTTCGGCTAGGCCTGCAAGCAGCACGCCTTCGAAGTCGAGAACGGGCGCCGAGCCGCGCGTGGAGATATATCGCATCGTCAAGTCCGCTTCGCTGTGAACGCCGCATCTGGCGCTGCTTGGGGCGAGGAATATACCTTTCCCGCCGGAGCGTATAGGGAGTAGCCTGAATTGCTCTGATCCAGGATTTCCCCATTTATGGCCCGCGCATCGAACCGCCCGATTTACGGCATCGTCATGATGCTGATTTCGATGAGCTGCATCGCGATTGTCGATGCGCTCGGCAAGCGCGTGATTGCGACCATACCTCAGCTCGAGGTGGTCGGTCTGTACTTCCTCATTATCTGGATCCTGTCGCTGCTTTATGCCTATGCGAACAGTGTTCCTGTGCGGGTTTTGGTGCGAACGGAAGCGCCCTTTTTGCAGTTCGCACGGGGCATGATGCTCGTTTGCTCGCTGTCGCTACTCTTCATTGCGCTGAAGCATTTGCCCTTGGCTGAAGCGACGGTGATCAGCTTTACCTCACCCCTATGGGTCGTCGCATTCTCGGCCCCGTTCTTGGGCGAGAAGGTTGGCTGGCAGCGTTGGGCGGCGGTGGGCGTTGGACTCTTGGGTGCTGCTATCGTGATGCGCCCTGGCACAGAGATATTCCAGTGGATGGCACTGCTGCCGCTGATCGGCGCGATGTTCTTTGCCGGATACACCATTATCACCCGGATGCTGGCTGGCCGGGACCGATTTGAGACCACGCTGTTTTACAGCTTTATGGTGGGATCAACCGTCGTCCTCGGCGCTGCATATGTTGTTGGTTGGCAGGAGCCAACGTTTGCGGAATGGATCCAGCTGGCGGGCATGGGCGCGCTTGGCATGGTGGCGCATCTGACCATGTTGCAAAGCTTGGAATCAGCAGATGCTTCGTTAGTGGCACCGTTCAATTACGTCCGAATTATCTGGGCGGTCGCGTTGGGGTACCTTTGGTTCGGGACAGCACCCGGCATGGCGACGATTACTGGCGGTGGGGTTATCGTTGCGAGCGGGTTGTTCGTTTTGTGGCGGGAAACGCGCATCAAGAAATCATCTGAATAGGTAGGAATGAAAGCATGGAATTAGGCTTGCAGGGCAAACGCGCCATCGTCACTGGCGCCAGCCGGGGCATTGGTTTCGCTATCGCAGAGGCATTGGCAGCAGAAGGATGTGCAGTATCGATCTGCGCGCGGGGACAGATTGGCCTAGATGCAGCGGCAGCGAAGATCAGCGCGCGCGGCGGCAAGGTTCACGCAGCGGCTTGTGATGTGTCAGACAAGGATGCGCTAGAGAGCTATATGGATAGCGCCATCGGGGCGCTCGGCGGGCTTGATGTGCTGGTGAATAATCCATCGGGCTTTGGCCGCACCGATGATGAAAAAGGCTGGCGTGTCGGCTTAGACGTTGACCTGATGGCGCTGGTCCGCGCCTCCTGGAAAGCCGTGGATGCCATGCAGGCGGCAGGCGGCGGGTCCATCGTGCATATTTCGTCGATCTCCGGCCTTACGTCATCCACGCGCACTCCGCCTTATGGTGCGGTGAAGGCGGCAGTGATCCAGTACACGCTGACCCAAGCAGCCCAGTTGGCCCCGGATGGTATCCGCGTGAACTGCATCGCCCCAGGTTCCATTGATTTCCCAGGCGGCACTTGGGATGACGCCCGGCAGAACAATCCGGCTCTCTATGAAGGCATCCGCCAGTCGATCCCGTCCGGTCGCTTTGGCGCGCCGGAAGAGGTCGCTAACCTTGCCGTATTCCTGGCCTCCAACGCGGCCAGCTGGGTCACGGGCCAGACTATTGCGGCAGACGGCGGGCAGATGCTTTAGCCGTTCAGCGCTTTATCGGCGATCTCAAAGATATCGCGTGAGATATTTTTGGTGGCGAGAATGCGTTTTAGGGCAGCTTGCATCTGTGATTGGCGTGCGCCATCCATACGTTTCCAGCGGCCAAGCGGGGCCAGCATGCGGGCTGCCGTCTGTGGGTTGAGTTTGTCGATCGCCAAAATCTGTTCCGTGAAGAACTTATATCCGGCACCATCTGCTGCATGGAAAGCTGTCGGATTAGACGCTGCAAACGCGCCGATCAGGGATCGAGCCTTATTCGGATTGCCGAGCGTAAATGTTGGGTCTTCCATAGCCCGGCGGATGTCCGTGAGGGCATCGGGGCCAGGTGCTGTCGCTGTAAGGACAAACCATTTGTCTAACGTGAGAGGATCATTGGCATAGCGGTCATGGAACGCGGCCATGGCTTCTGTGCGTGCATCGCCGGGCTGATCGTTGAGCGCCGCCAGAGCGGACATGCGATCCGTCATATTGTTAGCAGCGTGGTAGACGCTTAGGGCGCGCTTTGCTCCGCCGGGCAAGGCCGCCAGGTAGCCAAGGGCTGCTGCGCGTTCGGCACGTTGGCCAGCAGATGCAGCGTCCGGTGAAAACTGGTTACTCGCGTCGGCTCTGGTCGCGATTGCATCCAGTACTTCCTCAAACGCTTGCGCGAGGGCGCGGCGCAAGTGTTGCCGCACCTTGTGAACGGCACTTACGTCGGCGATGTTCATCGCATCCGCCAAATTGTCCTCACTTGGCAGTGTCATGAGCAATGCGCGGAATGCGGGATCGACAGATACATCTGTCAGCACTTGGCCCCAAGCGGCGACGAAGGTGTCGGACGGATTGAGGCTGTTGCCGGACTGTAGCTGATCCACCATCGAGCGCATTGCATCAATCGCAAAGCGCTGACCAGCTTCCCACCGATTGAACGGGTCGCTGTCATGCGCCATGCGGAACGCACGGGTTTCAGGCGCTTCCTCCATTTCGAGCCGGATAGGTGCCGAAAAGCCCCGGTTGATGGAGAGAACAGGCTTGGTTTGAAGGCCACTGAACGTCCAGGTTTGCTGCGCGTCCTTCAAGATCAGCAATTCAGACGCTATGTCATTCCCATCAGGCCCAATCAGACCAAGCCGGATCGGCATGGTCAGCGGCATGGGAGAGGCCTGTTTGGTCACGACCGGGGTTTGTTGATGCAAGGTGAGTGTCAGCGTGTCGCCAGCAAATGCTTCATCGACTGACACGACCGGCGTGCCCGCTTGGGAATACCAGCGCCGGAACGACGTCAAATCATGGCCGCTAGCGCTATCCATCGCGTTCACAAAATCATCACAAGTCGCTGCCGTGCCATCGTGACGGTCAAAGTAGAGGTCGATCCCTTTGTAATAGGCATCTGACCCGAGCAGCGTGTGCATCATGCCAATAACTTCAGCGCCCTTTTCATAGATGGTCGCGGTGTAGAAGTTATTGATTTCTATGTAGGAATCAGGGCGAATTGCGTGGGCAAGGGGGCCAGCATCTTCTGGGAATTGGCGTGCGCGCAGGCGCTTCACATCATTGATGCGCTGCACGGCCGCGGAGCGTTCATCAGCGGAGAATTGTTGGTCCCGGAAAACCGTCAAGCCTTCTTTTAGCGAAAGCTGGAACCAGTCCCGGCAGGTAACGCGATTGCCGGTCCAGTTATGGAAATATTCGTGTGCGACGACGCTTTCGATGAAGGCATAGTCTGCGTCTGTCGCGGTATCAGGCTCGGCCAGAATGTACTTCGCGTTGAAGACATTGAGGCTCTTATTTTCCATAGCGCCCATATTGAAGGCGGAAATGGCGACGATATTGAACTGCCCAAGGTCATATTCCAGGGCATACACGCGCTCATCCCAGGCAAATGAGCGTTTAAGCGCATCCATCGCATAGGCAGCTTTATGTTCTTGGCCGGGATCAGTCCAAATATGGAGATCGACGGTCTTACCGGACTTCGTCGTAAAGGTATCCGATAGCTTGCCAAGATCACCGGCAACAAGCGCGAAGAGATAGCAAGGCTTATTCCATGGGTCGCGCCAGCGGGCGAAGTGGCGGCCATCATCCAACTGACCTTCATCGACCAAATCACCGTTGGAGAGGAGCGTTGGCAGGACCGCTGCATCGCCTCGGATTTCGACGTCATATGTGGTCATCACATCGGGGCGGTCGAGGAAATAGGTGATGCGGCGGAAACCTTCAGCCTCGCACTGGGTGCAGTAGATGCCGTCAGACAGATAGAGACCTTCAAGGCGTGTGTTTTTCGCCGGATTAATCTCAACTTCAGTTTGAAGTGTGAACGGCGTGCTGGGCGGCGCGAATATGGTTAATGTTTCTGGGTTAATGGCGTAACTGGCTGATTGCAGTTGCTCTCCGTCAATGGTGATGGAGGTCAGTTTGAGGTCCTCACCGTTGAGGATAAGTGCCCCGCCTTGCGATCCGGACCAGCGTTCAAGCCCAATCTCCGCCGTTACTTTGGTGGCAGATGGATCAAGATCAAAAGTCAGCTTAACCGATGTGATGGCGTAGGATGGCAGCGCGTAATCTTCCCGGCGGATCGTGACAGGGTCTTCCGTGCGCATGGCCGGACTCCTAAACGCGCTCAGACAACCAAATGGCTAACTTCGAACCACGCTTGATAACGTGGGTGAGTATATCATAACCTGGCGCTAACTCCGCCTCTCTTTCAAGGCCGATATCGCGATGCTCTAATTCCTCAGCGCGGAATTCTTCAATGGCCTCTTTTAGTGGAGCTTCTTCAGGGCCGAGCGCATCCAGTTGGCTTTGATAATGCTCATCAATCGCTTCTTCGACTGCGACCGTGCAGGCCATCGCAGCGCGTGGACCCATTAACGCTGTTGCAGCACCTAATGCGAATCCAGCCGCATGCCACACGGGCAATAACGCTGTCGGGCGGACGCCACGGTCGCCAATCGCGTTCTCGAAATACTTGAGGTGCTTTTCTTCTTGCTCCGCCATATGGCGCAGGATCGGGCCGTGTTCGCCTTCGCCCAATACGGAAAGCTGGCCGGCATAGATGCGCTTGGCACCGTATTCACCGGCATGATCAACGCGCACAAAGCGTTCAACCATTTCTTCAGGGCTGGGATCGCCCGGCAGGCGTTCATGGGCATTTGGTTTGTCTTCGCTCATATCGAACTGGCGCGTCCCTGGCGGATATTTAGGGTATCTCTAACAACGACATAGAGCGCACCAATGCCCGCGGCGAGAGCGACGAGGCCGTTCCAGCCTGCCATCGAAATACCGAGCATCGACCAAGCGACCTGATCGCAGCGCACCATGGGGCGGTTCAGTAATTGCTCACGCAGATCTGCGACGCCGCCCTGGCCGAAGCCAGTGAACCCAGCGCCGCATGCTTTTGTTCCGGCCCACCATTGTTGCTCGACGCCAACATGAAACGCTGCGACACCGGCGCCGATCAGCACTGCGACACCGGCAAGCGCTAGCAAAGCCAGCGCAACGGCAATCCGGCTTTTGCCTTCTGCAAACAATGCAAATGTGGCCAAAATCACGGCTGCGGCCCAGGCCTTGCGTTGCTCAATGCAAAGATTGCACGGCTCCAGCCCGCCCCAATATTGAAACGCTAGGGCTGCACCCAGCATGAGCAGTCCAATAGCTGCAATGAGGCCGGCTGCATTAAATCGGGACATGTTCAAGAGTTTGTTCATGGCCGCAATATAGTCCGACACTGCTTTACAGCACGGGCGACGCGTCGTCTCACTCTATTGGTCTAATTCGGGCGGGTGATGATCACGCCTTGATCGACCGGCTTCTCGCCAGCGATAGCGCTCCAATTGCTCTTGAGCGCTACAAGTGAGTCCCGCTGGCGTTCTGTATCAATGATCGCCTCGACGGACATACCGGCACGCAATAGGTCCAGCCCAGGGCCGGGCTCAAGCCGCAGCCTGACCGGAAGTCGCTGCACGACTTTTACCCAGTTACCCGTTGCATTCTGGGGCGGTAGAATTGCGAATTCTGCACCGGTCGCAGGGCTAATGCTTGCAACAACAGCGGTGATCTTCACGTCCGGATAAGCATCCGGCGTCACGGTCGCATGTTGACCAAGCTCAATATAGGTGAGTTCCGTTTCCTTCAGATTAGCGATAACCCAATGGGTGCGATCTGCGATTAAGCTGAAGGCCGGATCGCCGGTCTCAAGATGCTCGCCAACCTGCAGGCGCATATTGGAGATGATGCCAGACGTTGGCGCACGGATGACGGTGCGCGCTAGATCAAGCTTAGCACCTTCAAGGACTGCGGCGCGTTCGCGATAAAGTGCACGTTGCGGCAGCGGCAGGTCGGGATTGCCGCTGAGCGCTGCCTCAAGCCGTTGAACCTTGGCCCTGGCAGTGCGAAGGCGTTCGCGGGCAACGGAAAGCTCCAATTCAGCTGCGTCTGCTGTGGACCGTGTGGTCACACCTCGTTTGAGTAGGTTCCGCTGGCGTTTCACGGTCTTGTTGTAGTAGCCAATCCGGCTACGAAATTCGCCAACTTCGGTTTGCGCCTCGGCTAATTCAGCGCGCATATGCATGAACGTCGTCGCGACTTTTGCCAGATCAGCCTCAGCCTTAGCGACGGCGATGCGGAAGGGCGCTGGGTCAAGTCGGAACAGGACTTCGCCTACATCCACCCTGTCATGATCGCGCACCAGAACATCGGTGACGCGGCCATCAAGGTCCGGGCTGATTTGTACGATGTCAGCTTTGACATAAGCGTTTTCGGTCGAGACATAGCGGCCGCCAGTCAAATAGACATAAGCGGCAGCGCCGATGACGATGGCAGGTAGGCAGAGCAGTAGAATAAACCGCAGTGCGCCTCGGGATAATCTTCTGAACCCCATATCCGTTACTCCGCCGCTGCTGTTGCTGCGAGCGTTGCCGGGGCGCTGGCTGTAACAATGCTAGAGAGGCGCGCGCGCACGGATTCCATCAATGTCATCAAAGTCTCTCGTTGTTCTGCGTTCAAGTCACTCAATGCATCATCGACAATGGCGTCAGCGACTGCGCGCATTTGGGCTTGCTGGCCGGTTGCTAGATCCGTTGGGAATACCCGACGGACTCGCCTGTCAGTTGGGTCCGGTTCGCGGCGAACAAGGCCGTTTTCTTCTAGGCGATCAACGAGGCGGCCTGCGGTGGCGCGCTCCATTTCCATCATGTCAGCAAGTTCGGTTTGGGAGCAGCCAGGGCGGCGCGCAAGCCGGGCCAGCACCATCCATTGTGCCCGTGTCACGCCAAGGACTGAAACTTGTCGGTCGAACTCCGTCCGCATTAAGCGGGAAATGTCAGCGGAGAGAAAGCCGACATGCCGATCATCATCAAATTTCGGCACCATATTGGAGCCCCTGTCAGAATCGATTACATATGTGAGAGTGCGGTTATACGGGCGGCGTTTATTGTCGTCCAGACTATTGTTGCGTCAGATAATGTAACGCAGATTACTTTTTTGTGAGTGCGTCCGGTAAATACCAAGCAGCCATTGCCAAAGACACGCAAATCATGGCCCCAAACCCCACTTCATAGGAGCCATTGGCGGAGAGAGCTGCTGAAAGCGCCTGTGGGAAGGCCATCGAGCCAAGGAAGGTCAGTGCCAACACGCCGCTTGTCGCCATGCCGACTTGGCCGGGCGGCGCCTGTCGCGCCACTTCCGTTAGCATCAGCCCATTCCAGGCGATCACTGTTGCGCCCAAGCTGATCGCGACAGCGAAGACCGCCAGCAAGTCCCAAGAGCTATCCACCATAATCAACCCAATCATGGCTGCGGCCATGGTGATGGGTAGCAGCATCAAGAGTACGGACGTCCGCACATAGTCAGCAGCGCCGCCCCAGAGAATACGCCCAGCGATGGCGGTCAAATTCGCGATGGCCAAGGCCTGTGCAGCTTGCTGGTTCGAATAGCCGTGCTTCGTTTCCAGATAGACAACCATGAATGAGGTTACGGTGACTTGCACACCGGCGAAGGCCAAGCTGGCACAGGCGATGCGGCGGAGACGGCGCACAGTCCACACCATGCCGAGGGCTAGCCTAGCGCCAGCAAAACCAATCCGCGCTTCCGGGCTTCGATCCACATCCAGAGTAGCGACCGCAAGGCCGATCAGAATGGCGGCAATCCAACAAACAATGGCGACGATGATGATCGTCGTCTGCCAACCGTAAATTCCGTTCAGGATCGGTAGTGATATCCCGGCGAGCGCATAGCCAATCGGCACGCCCGTCTGCTTAATCGACATGACGAGACCTAGCCGGTGCGCTGGTGCCCATCTGGACAGAACAATTGAGCTGGCAGGCGTCATAGGGCCATAGCCAGCGCCGATGATTAGCGCTGAGGCAATAAATGCTAAAGGGTGACCGATTGCAGCAAATGAGATGCCGATGGCGGTCAACAGAGCCCCGATCTGAACGGCGCGCACACCGCCATACCGCATAATAAGGCCACCGCCTCCAAGCGTTGCGATGGCCGACGCTAGGAATACTGTGCCGGTGTAAACGCCAATGAGGCTGGAATCTAAGCCCGTATCTGCTGCGATAAAGGTTGCGAGGACGGCTGGAGATAGTTGTGCGGCGGCACCCAATGCTTGCCCGCTCATGGTCGCGGCCAGCGCTAGCCAAGTGCGGCTATCCCATTGTTGCTGAACGGCGTCGTCAGGTGTGTCTGTGGTCACTCTTGCAGATGCCGTGTGTTGGCGTGGCGTTCCCGCAAACTATCGGCAGCCTTGCCGACAATGCGGCTGATCCGGTCTGGGGCAAAAGCCGTTTGGCTGAGCGCGATGCCCATGTCGAACACTTCATCATAGCGCTCGATCATGCCGTCATTTAGCCGAAACCGGCTCATGCCTTCAAACAGAATGCGCTTGCCGACAGCACCTTCCAGCCTGGATTCATAGGAGAATGACCAGTTGGAATAGCCGATGCCGCCGCCTTCAAGTGGTTCGCGCATATCCCAGCGGAAGGCTTTTGCATCCCGCCAGAAATGGTTGTCCAGCATATCCTGAATGGCGTCCCGGCCTTTGAACTCGCCGTAGAATGTATCGTGGTACACGCCGTCTTCTGTAAACAACGCCGCCAGCGCATGCCCATCGCCTGCTTCAACGGCGGCGGTGAACTGGCCCAGGATATCTGTGAAAGCCATTGCGCTTAGCCGTGGAGCTTGGCACGAAGGAAGTCCGTCATAGCATTGAACGCCTTCGCGGCATGAGCGCCAGTGATGCGGGCGCGGGCAAAGCCGTGGATCATGCCTTCGGCCCGGTAGTATCCAGTCTCAACGCCGAAGCCCATAAGCTTTGCGGCGTAGATCAAGCCGTCGTCCAGCAGTGGATCAAATTCCGCGACCAACACATATGCCGGGGGTAGACCGGTGAGGTCAGCGGCGACCATCGGCGTCGCCAGCGGGTCAGTGGATGCACCAGACATCGCCTCGCCCAAATACTTGTCCCAGTATCCGCGCATATTGGATGTTGTCAGGCCGGGTGCGTCTGCATTCCGCTGGTAGCTATCAAACTCCAGCTTATCCGTCAGGCAGGGATAGATCAGGCCTTGGCATTTGAGAGCCGGGCCGCCATGGTCCCGCGCCCAAAGTGCTACAGCAGCAGCGAGATTGCCGCCCGCACTATCGCCGGACACACCGATGCGGCTGGCATCCACGCCGTAATCGCCGGAGTTCCGGGCAACATGCTCAAGTGCTGCCACGCAATCATGGAGCGCTGCAGGGTAGGGGTGTTCTGGCGCTAAGCGGTATTCCACGCTGACGACGACAGCACCCGTTTCAGCAGCGAGGCCCCAGCCATTGGTATCACTGGTGTCGCAATCACCTTTAACAAACCCACCGCCGTGAAAATAAAGCAGCGCCGGTTTCGCTCCAGCGCCTGCAGGCGTGTAGATGCGGATTGGCACGGCATTGCCGTCGCGTCCCGGAACCATCCGGTTTTCGACCATCATCCCAGCAGGTGGCGGGACGGCATTGGCGCGGGCGTACTCGGACCAAATCTGCCTGTCTTCGGCCAAGTTCTGGCCTTGTGGCAGGCTTGTGCGGGCGGCGATCAGGGGCTGTACGTCTGGGTGCAGGTCAAAGCTCATGGCATATCCTCATGTTTCGCTTGTTTTAATAATGCGGCGGGGTCTGCTGCGCCATAGGCTTTCGTCGCCGCATCGGGCGTCACATATCCGTCCAGCAAATCCAAACCGATCGCCGCTGGATCGCGCCCACTGACAGCACCGAACCCACCGGACCCTGGCGTCACCATATCGACGACCGATCCACCGGGTGCAGCGAAGGCGCCTTTGCTTGGCAGGCTGCGGGTTGCGCCATCAGGCGTTGTCACCGTCACTGTTGCTGGAATGCCGGGTGCTCCGCCAGCCAGGCCGAAGGGCGGGGAGGTCATCCGCTCCATGCACAATGCGCCGGTCGCGTCTGCGCCATCTAGCATCCGCCATGTGCGACGGGCACCTGCGCCACCCCGGAACTTGCCAGCGCCGCCCGAATTCGGCTCAATCTCATAGCGCTCCACACGCACAGGGAACGCCATCTCCAGCACTTCAACGGGCGTGTTCATTGTGTTGGAGATACCGCTGGCGACAACGTTGATACCATCCTTATTGGGCCTAGCCCCGAACCCGCCTTTGACGGTTTCATAGGACACATAGCGCCGCCCATTGCGCGGATCGAGCCCGCCTAACGTCAACACGGCAGAAGTGCCTTGGCTGCAGGCCATCACTTGGTCCGGCATGAATTCAGCCAGCGCGCCCATCACCATATCGGCAGTTCGGTGGGACATTTCGTGGTTGGCATACACAACGGGTGCGGGGAATTCGACATTGACGACGGTGCCCTTGGGGGCAGTGACCTCAATTGCACGCCAGCAGCCGGAATTCGGTGGGATCAGGCTGTTGGGATCAATTGCCGTCTTCAATCCGCAGAACACGCCAGATGCGGAAACGGAAAGCGGCGCGTTCATTGGGCCAGCGACCTGAGCATCCGTGCCAGCGAAATCAACGGTGATCCTATCGCCGAATTTCTTCACCCGCATCCGGACCCAGAACGGGGCGTCGCTGCCGTCTGGATGGTCTGGAATGCCGTCGCCATCGCAGAAGTCTTCGAAATAGCCTTCGCCGTCCGGTAATTTGCTAAGGGCTGCGCGCATCAACCGGTCAGAATAATTCATGACATCGGCCATGTACTCGACCAGCCGTTCGGCGCCATACCGATCCGCCAGTGTTTTCAGACGTTCTGCCGCGCGCAGGGTTGCGGCGAGTTGGGAGCCAAGGTCGCCTTTGCGTTCATCTGGCGTGCGCACATTCGCCAGGATCACGGCTTCCAGCGCTTCATTCAGCACGCCCTTGTCGTAGAGGCGCACAGGCGGCAGGCGAAGCCCTTCGCCATAAATTTCGGTAACAGCACCGTAGCTGCCCGGTGTGGCAGAGCCGACATCGGGCCAATGGGCGCGGAGACACGTGAAGCCCAAAAGCACTTCACCATGGAATGCGGGCCGGACCACATTCACATCTGGCAGATGGCTGCCGCCGAAGTAAGGGTCATTGTGAATGAATACGTCGCCTTCATGGACGTCATCGCCAAAGGCTTGGACCACGGCACGCACGGCATCCGGCATTGAGCCTAGATGGATTGGCAGGTCTGGCCCTTGCGCCACCATATCCCCGGCGCGGTCAAACACGCCGCAGGAATAGTCGCCAGCGGATTTCAGGATGGGCGAGTAGGCGGTCTTCGCCAGTACGACCCGCATTTCCTCCGCGATTTTATAGAGGCTGTTTTTGACGATTTCGAATGTTGCAGGATCATTCTGATTTGGGGTGCTCATGCGCTTGCTCCCGTGATGCGGATATAGCCGTCGCTGTCCATTTCGGCCTGCCATCCTGGAGGAACAAGAATGGTGCTTTCCAAGGATTCAATTACGGCAGGGCCTTTGGCAGTGCGCCCTTTGGGCATTTTCACGCGGTCTAGAATTTCAGCCTGCAGCGTCTCACCTTTGAACAGAACGGCGCGATTGCCCTTCACTGGCTCAGCGCCGACCTGTGGTTCTTGGCGGATTGCGAGTGCGGGAATTTTACCGATGGCGGACACGCGGAGGCTGACAATCTGCACTGGCTCGCCCCGGTTATCATGCCCGTAAGTTTGCCGATGTCGGTCGTGAAATGCCTCTGCAGCGGTGGCCAGAGCATCTGCATCGAAGGATGATGCGGCTGGGACGCTCAATTCGTAGGACTGTCGCTCATAGCGCGCATCCATAGTGCGCTGGAATGCCCGGCGCTCTGGCGGTGTTCCTGCCCGGTCGAGCATGGCGGCACCCTCTGCCTCCAATTCTGCGAAGGCGGCTTCCATGGCGGCAGCGTCAGCGGTGTCAGTCGTGACATACACAGTGCGAACATAATCCCGCTGCAAATCAGACCCGACCAAACCAAGAGCAGAAAATGCGCCCGGGATTGGTGGGCAGATCACCTCTGCCATGCCGAGTTCTTCTGCGAGCGCTACCGCATGGAGTGGTCCGGCGCCGCCAAACGCAGCAAGGGTGAAATCGCGTGGATCATGCCCGCGCTCAACGGAAACGATTTTGAGCGCCTCAGCCATGGCGTGGTTCACGATATCGATGACGGCTGCCGCTGCTGCACGGGCATCTATGCCAAGCGGCTTAGCAAGCTTCTCTGTGATGGCAGCTTCAGCGGCATCGAAATCAATTTCCATCTCGCCAGCCAGCAGGGAGCTTCTATCCAAATATCCGAGCAAGAGATTGCAATCCGTCACGGTGGGTTCTGTCCCGCCGCGCCCGTAGCAAACCGGTCCCGGTTCAGCCCCCGCACTGCCGGGGCCGACACGGAGACCGCCCGCTGCATCGACCCAGGCGATGGACCCGCCGCCAGCCGATACTTCTGCCAGATCGATCACAGGTACCCGAATTGGATGGCCGGTGCCGTTCATCCAGCGATTGGCGCTGGCGCCACCGCCGACTTCATATTCCGGCGTGGTTTCATACTTACCGTTTTGGATCAGGCTGGCTTTGGCTGTTGTCCCGCCCATGTCGAAGGAGAGCAGATCAGGCCGCCCACATTGCGCCGCCGCCAGCGCCGCGGCGACGACACCTGCAGCCGGTCCGCTTTCAACCGCCATGGCTCTGTCTCTTATACACATCTGACGCTG
>OJFP01001159.1_pt1 | contig 14141 bp, 13 predicted proteins | sample 1594141 | NCBI WGS metagenome assembly OJFP01 (sample SAMN05416843, study PRJEB24817) | seawater metagenome | isolation source: Sea water | place: Canada:Atlantic | collected 2013-07
TACGAGATGTAGAGAGGTCTCGTGGGCTCGGAGATGTGTATAAGAGACAGAAGCTGGGCAGAATTTGCCGGTGTGGGAAATTTTGGTCCTACGGTCGTTGATAGCACTTTGCTTTATTTTGCCGGCGATTCAGCGGCAAGGATTTCACACCCTTAGAACGTCGCGCCCCAAGATCCACCTTCTGCGCGCGCTGCTTGGCTTTGGCGGGATATCTACATTGATCCTAGCGCTTAAGCACCTTGAGCTTGGCGTTGTTGCGACGCTTGGGTTCACGAATACGCTGTTTGTTGTGCTATTCGCCGCGATATTCCTCGGTGAGAAAATCGTACGAGACCGGACAATTGCAACCGCTGCAGGGTTTATTGGCGTCGTTATTTGCATGCGGCCGGGGCCGGAAGGCTTCAATGAATGGACGCTGGTGATGCTGCTGTCAGCCTTATTTGCCGCTGGGGTCAGCACCTCTGTCAAAAGCCTGACGCGGACGGAGCGGCCAACGTCAATCCTATTCTATTCCTACGTCACGATCATGCTGCTGGCACTTGGTCCAGCGCTTTATACTTGGCAACCACTCACATGGATGGATGCAGCGGTCGTAGGGCTCATGGCATGCTTTGCGACGGCGGGGCAGACCTGCATGGTGATGTCACTCCGCGCAGGTGAGGCGGTGGCGGTGGCACCATTTGGATATACCCGCATTCTTTACGCGATGGTGTTTGGCTTCTTCATATTTGGTGAGCTTCCCGCGTGGACAACCCTGCTAGGGGCCGCAGTGATAGTCGCGTCTACACTCTACATCGCGATCAAGGAACGGCGGGGCGGATTGCAGCCAGCGAAGGCGCGAATGTAGACTTCTCCCTCGGATACGCTTCAAGGAGGCCGCTATGGCCGGTGATGTCGATACATTGCGGGATATGATTACAGATGCCGAAAGGGTCGTATTTTTCACGGGCGCCGGCGTCTCGACTGAATCTGGCATCCCTGACTTCCGCTCACCGGGCGGTGTGTGGGACCGGTTCAAGCCGATCTATTTCGATGACTTCATGTCCAGCCGGGAATCCAGGCGTGAGACTTGGCGGCGGAAGATCGAAACCGACAAGACGATGCGGAAAGCTGCACCCAATCGCGGCCATCAAGCCATTGCGTCACTGGTGGCACGGGGCAAGGCCAGCGCGATCATCACGCAGAATATTGATGGGCTGCATCAAGTATCAGGCGTGCCAGATGACAAAGTGATCGAGCTGCATGGCAATTCCACTTACTGCACCTGCCTGGATTGTGGTGAGCGACACACGCTGGAAGAGGTCATTGGACCATTTAAGCAGGACGAAACACTGCCGGAATGCAAATCCTGCAGCAGTGAATATGTGAAAACCGCAACCATCAGCTTTGGCCAGCAGATGCCGGAAGGGCCGATGCGTCGCGCCCAAGCGGAGGCCATGGCGGCGGACTTATTCATCGCCATCGGCTCATCGCTTGTGGTTTATCCTGCAGCCGGATTTCCGGTGATGGCGAAGCAGAACGGATCTAAGCTCTGTATCCTCAACCGGGAACCAACGGAGCTCGATCAATATGCTGATCTAGTCCTGAATGCCGAAATCGGGCCAAGTTTAGGTGCAGCTGTTGGACTGAATTAGGAGGTGTGATGCAGGATCAACTGCCAACCATTTCGTTAGCGCCCGCTCTCAGCGGCGACCGGGCGGCGATGGCGGAGGTTGTCGCCGCTGTCGATGCATCTTTGCGGCGACTTGGGTTTTTTATCATCACAGACCACGGTGTTCCAGCTGCCTCCATTGACGCGATCATGGCGGCGTCACGCGGGTTTTTCGATCAGCCGGTGGAAGTGAAAGATGCGATCCGCAGCAGCGCGTTCGGTTCTCATCGTGGCTATATTGCGACAGGCGTTGAAGCCCTTGCGCACACACTTGGCAACAAAACGCCGCCTGATTTGAAGGAAAGCTTCGGCATGGGGCCACCTTCGGTTACGGCAGATCGGTCTGCGGTTGCTGGCGTTGGCCCGACATATCAGCCTAACCAGTGGCCGGCGGCACCAGCGGCGTTCAAGCCGAGCGTGTTGGCGTTCTATCAAGAGATGGAGCAGCTAACCGATGTGTTGATGGAGGTATTTGCAGCAGCTTTGGATATTGAGCCCGGTTACTTCCACGATCGTTTCCAAGATCACAACAGTACGTTCCGCATCGCCCATTATCCACCGTTGGCAAAGAAGCCGGAACCCGGCCAACTCCGCGCAGGCGCACATACCGATTATGGTGCACTCACAATTCTGCTCGGCGAAAACACGCCTGGCGGCTTGGAGGTGCTGACGCCCGAAGGCGATTGGCTGCCAGCAAAAACAAACGCCCATGATTTTGTGGTGAATATCGGGGATTTGATGCAGACATGGTCGAATGACCGTTGGCGCTCGAGCGAACATCGCGTCGCCAATCCCCCGCCGGAAGCCTGGCCGGGCGTTAGCCGCATTTCGCTGGCTTACTTCTGTAATCCTGATGACGCGCTTGAGATCGCCTGCTTGCCGGGATGTGCTTCCGCGGATAATCCCGCGCGCTATGCGCCAGCGACAGCGGGTGCGCTTCGTCACCGGAAGATTTCGGCAGCGAAGGCAGCGGCGGAGTAAGTTCGACGCTAGCCAGGCACATTGTTTTGGTTAGCGCCTGAAGCCCGGTTTCCGCTCGCCATCAATCGGTTTACGCTAGGGCTACCGACCGCCTGGAGCTATGTAGAAATGTCCAAACCGTCCTTTAAAACACTCGCAGACGTCATCGCGCATCGCTACGGCGAAGGGACTGTCGGCAATGGCCATTCTGGCGCCGATATGCCGGCAGATGACCCATTGGCTGAAGTTCTGCTGCGCCGCACCCATCGCCGCTATACAGATGAGCCGATTACCGAAGATCTGCTGGATGTGCTGTTCGCAACAGCATTCTCCGCCAGTGCTAAGTCTGATTTGCAGCAAGCAAGCGTCGTTGTAGTCAAGAATAAGGAGAAGCGGGAGGCGATCGGCAAGTTGATCCCGCGCATGCCTTGGATCACTGCAGCACCCGTATTCATGGTCTGGATCGGTGATAGCCGCCGTATCCGGCGCATTTGTGAGTTGCGCGGCAAGCCGTTCGGCAACAATCATCTGGATGCGTTCCTGAATGCTGGCGTCGATGCTGCCCTTGCGATGCAAACATTCATTCTGGCGGCTGAGAAAAAGGGCCTTGGCAGCTGCCCGATCAGCGTTGTTCGGAACCATGTTGAGGCTGTTGCGGATATCCTGGAACTGCCGCTTTACACATTTCCAGTTGCGGGCTTGTGCGTGGGTTGGCCATCGCAAGAAGGTTTCATCTCCATGCGCCTACCGCCCAAAGTCACCGTCCATACAGACCGCTACGACGATTGGGACTTGAATGAAGAGCTTGCCGGTTATGACAAACGCCGGGACGAACGCTTCGCTATGCCTGAGGGCAGCCAGAAAATGACCGACACCTACGGCGTCGCTGATTTCTATGGCTGGTCTGAGGATAAAGCCCGTCAGGTCTCGACGGCAGAGCGAGAGCAGCTTGGCCGGTTCGTGCGGGCGCGCGGAATTCGGACGGACTGATATGCTCGCCGGCGTTCGCCGCGCATTCTCTCACCGAAACTACCGGGTCTATCAATCCGGCAACATCTTTTCGCTGGTGGGAACGTGGGTCCAGCGTGTTGGCGTTGGGTGGCTAGCCTGGGAAATGACGCACTCGCCGTTTTGGCTGGGGGCGATTGCTGCAGCGGAACTGGCACCCTCTATCATTTTCGGGCCAATCGGTGGCGCGGTTGCGGACCGGATGAGCCGTTTGGCACTTATTCGCTCCACACAGGGCCTGTTGGCCGTCGTGGCACTGGCCATGGGTCTGCTAACCCTTGGCGGCCAAATGACGCCATGGCTGCTGCTGATCCTGAATGCACTAGCGGGCATCGTAGTCTCGTTCGGGCAACCGGCTAGGCTATCTATGGTTCGCGCACTGGTGCCGGTAGCAAGCTTGCCCTCAGCCGTCGCGACAAATTCGATCATGTGGAATATGGCGCGGTTCATTGGGCCAGCCTTGGCCGGATTCATTATCGCTCAATATGGCGTGGCCTGGGCTTTTTTGCTGAATGCGATCTCTTATTCCGCCTTCATATTCGCGCTCTTCAGCCTCAATCTACCGCCAAGACCGATCAATACGCGGGCGAAAACCAGCTTGTTGGCGGATATGAAAGAGGGCGTGGCCTATGTGTCCCGTCACCCTGGGCTAGGCCCGGTATTGCTGTTGCTGATCGTGAACGCCGTCACTGTCCGTCCCTATGTTGAATTGCTGCCAGGGTTTGCGGATGCCGTTTTTGGCGCTGGCGTTGACGGGTTCGTGGCACTAACGGCGGCCATTGGTATCGGCGCGATTATTGCCGGCATTTGGGTTGGTGGGCGCGAAGGGTTCGCCGGGCTTACCTGCATCGCCATTGATGGAGTGTTGCTGATGGCAGTGGCGGTATTAGTTTTTGCCGCGACTGATTCGCTGTGGGTAGGGCTATTTGGCGCCGCACTCTCTGGTGGGGCGATGGTGATCTCTGGCGTTGCTATGCAGAGTCTCATTCAGCAAGCGACGGATCCTGATAAGCTTTCCCGCGTTCTGTCGCTGTACGGGCTGTCATTTAGGGCCGGACCGGCAGCGGGCGCGCTCATAATGGGCGCAGCATCAGAAATTTATGGCCTGCAAGCGCCTGTGATCGTAGGCGCTTTGATATGCTTAGTCGGCTGGATTTGGGCCCGGCGACGCATGAAAGTGATTGATGCTGCGCTGAACGAACCTGGGGCGTAGTGCATTAGCCGCCAAACGCTGCAGCGATCGCCATGCTGCCCACTGCGCCGAGTGTAAGCCCGAAAGCGAGGCCACAAACACCAGCAATAATCCTGCTGGCCCTGAATACCGATTTTGCCATCCTGAACGTCCCTGTACGTCTTTTATTTGACGTAAGTGTGACGCGGAATGGTGAATCAATCCTTGCGATGAATGCACAAATGTTATCTGCCTGACATATTGCTGCCCTCCTCTAATTTTGACTTTGGGGAGCAAATATAAGATGATCCCAAAAAATCAGGGGTAGCGCGATATAACTCGCGCACCCAAAGCAGCAATTAGGCAGGGGGATGCGCGCGATGCGCGAAACGAACGCGGTAAATAATACCGCAAATCACACTTGTTTTAAACCTATTAACTGGATGCATGGCCAATGAATGGCTTAGCAATGCTTATGGCTAAGCGAATTTGTCTTGGGCTTATAACACTATTTGCAGTTTCTGTTATCATTTTTGCTGCTCTTGAGTTAATGCCGGGCGATTTGGCAGAACAGGTGCTGGGGCAGAGCGCTACGCCTGAAACAGTGGCGCAGTTCCGCAAAGAACTTGGGCTCGATAAAGCACCACATATCCGGTATTTCGATTGGCTGGGTGGCGCTCTACAGGGTGATTTCGGTGTTTCTTTAGCAAACAAGCGCTCGGTAGCTGATCAATTGGCCCCGCGTTTTGCGAATACATTGTTCCTAGCAGCGCTAGCAGCAGCAATTTCTGTGCCCTTAGCGCTGACGCTCGGTGTGCTGGCTGCGCTTTATCGCAATAGTATCTTTGACCGGGTGGCGAACGTTTCGACGTTAACGTCAATTTCCTCGCCGGAATTCTTCCTGGGCTATGTGTTGATTCTTTTCCTTGCGGTGAAAAATCCCATCTTCCCGTCCATCTCCAATATCAGCCCTAACGCTGATTTCATGGAGCAACTGTACCGAACCATGTTGCCAGCCATCACGCTGACTTTGGTCGTTACGGCGCACATGATGCGGATGACACGGGCCGCCATCATCAACCTCCTCGCCTCGCCGTATATTGAAATGGCGCGGCTGAAAGGGGTGCCGCGTTGGCGAGTGATCGTCCGCCATGCGCTGGTGAATGCGCTGGCGCCTATCATCAACGTTGTGGCCTTGAACTTGGCCTACTTGATCACCGGTGTTGTGCTGGTCGAGGTGGTGTTCGTGTATCCGGGCGTCGGGCAGCTTCTGGTGGATAGCGTGTCGAAGCGTGATCTGCCGGTCGTGCAGGCCTGCTGCCTGATCTTCGCCGCCACATATGTTCTTCTCAATCTCTTGGCTGATGTGGGATCGATCTTGTCGAACCCCCGTCTCCGCCATCCGCGCTAAGGGAGGACAGATCAATGAGCTATTTCGTCCTGATCTATTACGGCCTTCTGATCGCTGCCTCCTGCGTCACCGCGCATTACAAGATGCGCGCGCCGTTCATGATGCTGTTCTCGCTGACAATCGCTTCGGCATTCTTCGGCCTGCTCGGCGGTGAAGATTGGCTGTGGGGGATTACGGTCTGCGCTGCACTGCTAGCGGCTGCTGCGGGCCTCGCATACTCGTTCCGCGAGTTCCTTGGCATGGTGCTGAAACCGGATGCATCCTTCGCCATCCGCTCAGCGCCGTTGACTGCAAGCTTTGGCCTGTTGGTCGTGCTGGTTTATGTCGTTGCTGCCGTATTTGCGCCTGTGATTGCGCCGTTTGGCGAGGCAGAGGTTATCGGCGGGGCCTATGCGCCGCCTGATGACAAGATGATCCTCGGTGGGGACCAGCTTGGCCGTGACCTTTTCAGCCGCCTGATTTATGGCGCGCGGAATACGGTCGGCATCGCCTTTCTGACGACCATGATCGCCTTCGTCTCTGGCACGCTGCTTGGCCTCGTTGCTGCGACTGTGGGTGGATGGGTTGATCAGGTTATGAGCCGTATTGTGGATACGATCATGGCGATCCCACAGCTTGTGTTCGCTCTACTGCTGCTCACAATTTTCGGTGCCAACATGACGACGCTGATCTTGGTAATCGGGTTCCTATACACGCCGTTAGTTTTCCGTCTCGCGCGGGCTGTTGCCGGTAATATTGTGGTGATGGATTACATCGAAGCGGCCAAGCTGCGTGGCGAAAGCACGTGGTACTTGATCACACGGGAAATCCTGCCGAATGCAGCCGCACCTTTGGTCGCGGAATTTGGTTTGCGCTTCTGCTTCGTCTTCCTGGCGATTGCAGCGCTCTCATTCCTTGGGCTTGGCATTCAACCGCCGACAGCCGATTGGGGGTCAATGGTGCGGGAGAATGCAACACTGATCTCATTTGGCGTCATCACGCCGCTGATCCCAGCGGCGGCGATTGCGCTGCTCACTGTCTCCATCAACTTCGTCGTCGACTGGATGCTGCATCGCGCATCCGGCTTGAAGGAATAGGCCCATGCCAAACAGCAAGCACGGCGTTCTACTGAATATCCGCGACCTTCGTATTGAAGGCCGGTCCGGCGAGGAATGGCACGAAATCGTTCATGGCATTGACCTGACGCTGCGGCGCGGTGAAGTCATGGGTCTGATCGGCGAGTCCGGGGCGGGCAAGTCGACCATTGGCCTAGCCGCTATGGGCTACGCACGGGATGGGTGCCGAATTTCCGGCGGCAAGATTGAGTTCGACGGGATGGACCTGACAACCACCCCGCAGGATGATTTGCGCGCGCTCCGTGGCTCCCGCATTGCTTATGTGGCGCAGTCAGCGGCGGCCTCATTCAATCCGTCCCATCGGCTGATTGACCAGCATACGGAAGGCCCGATGCTGCACGGCATCTCCAGCCGGGAGGAGAGCGAGAAGGACGCGATTGAGTTGTATCGCCGCCTTCGCTTGCCAAACCCGGATGAGATTGGTTTCCGCTATCCGCACCAGGTTTCCGGCGGCCAGCTGCAGCGGGCAATGACGGCGATGGCGATGAGCTGCCGCCCGGATCTCATCATTTTCGATGAACCGACGACGGCGCTCGACGTGACCACGCAGATAGAGGTGCTCGCCTCGATCCGCGATATCGTTGATCAGTTTGATACAGCTGCCCTTTACATCACCCACGATTTAGCTGTTGTCGCGCAGATGGCGGACCGGATCAAAGTGCTGCTGAAGGGGGATGAGGTCGAAGAGGCTGAAACCCGCGAGATGTTGGAATCACCGAAGCAAGATTACACCAAGTCTCTTTGGGCGGTGCGCTCATTTGAACGTCCGCAGAAACCGCCAGCACCGGCAGATGCTGTGCCTGTGGTCTCCGTCAAGAATATCTCGGCGGCTTATGGCGATACGCCTGTGTTGTTCGATGTCAGCTTTGATATCCACGCGGGCCGCACGGTCGCTGTGGTGGGGGAATCCGGTTCCGGTAAGTCCACCGCTGCGCGCTGCATCACCGGCCTTCTGCCACCTTCGTCGGGCGAGGTCATGTTTGATGGGGAAGTTCTCCCGGCAGACTTCCGCAAACGTAACCGTGAGCAATTGCGGCAGGCGCAGATGATCTACCAGATGGCCGACACGGCGCTGAACCCAAAGAAGCGCATTGGCGAGATCATCAGCCGCCCAGTCCAGTTCTATCTTGGCCTCAAAGGCGCGGCGCTGAAACAACGCGTGGACCAGCTTCTGGACCAAATTGAGCTTGAGCCATCACAATATTACCACCGCTATCCGTCAGAGCTTTCCGGCGGCCAAAAGCAGCGCATCGGCATCGCCCGCGCGCTGGCGGCAGAGCCAAAGTTCATCATTTGCGATGAGGTCACCAGCGCCCTCGACCAGCTTGTGGCTGAGGGCATTCTGAAGCTGTTAGACCGTCTGCAGGAGGAGTTGAACCTGGCCTACATGTTCATCACCCACGATCTGGCGACCGTGCGTTCTATTGCGGACGAAGTCGTGGTCATGCGCCAGGGCAAAGTGGTCGAAGCCGGGCCAAAGGACGTAATGTTCAAGCCCCCACACCACCCCTACACCGACCTCCTCCTATCCTCCGTCCCCGAAATGGACCCGGATTGGCTGACCAACCTGCTGGAAGAGCGCGGGGCGGATAACGTTGGGGAGGCGGCGGACGTTTAAGGCTGAAGGCTTTGCGCTGTTGCTTCACCTAGAGTATGATTATTGACATACTCTAGGTGCGTTGAGCATGGGGAAACATAGCAAATGGTTATGACAAGAAAAACCATCACAATCCCTGAACCGATGGATGCTTGGGTAAAAGCACAGGTCGATGATGGCCGTTACGGCAATGACAGCGAGTATTTTCGTGACCTGATTCGCCGCGACCAAGACCGTCGTCTCGCTGAGCACCAATTGCGTAGCCTCATTGATGAAGGTCGAGAGAGCGGCCAAAGCGAAAATCAAATTCCAGAGATAAAACAGCGGGTTCAGGCGCGTTTGCGGGCAGATGGCAGGCTATAGATTAAGCAATACCGCTGTTGCTGATGTCGAAAGCATTTACCAATATTCGGTCCTGAATTTCGGGTTGACCAAAGCAAACACGTATATTGATCACTTGCATGACCGATTGTCAGTTTTGAATGAGCAGCCCTATTGGGGCAATGCCTACGCGCACATCGCGCCGGAGCTCAAGCGCTACGAATATGGTGCCCACTCAATCTACTATGAGATAGCCGACGGCGGCATATTTGTCATTCGCGTGCTTGGAAAGCGGCAAGATCCTGCAAGGCATTTCTAACGCTGGGCTATCGCCGTTCTAACGTCATTGGCAGTCCACCTTTCGGCCTGAGCGTCAACCTGCACTCAATTTCTAGCTTGTGTTCTGGAACTGGTTTCAGGCGGAAGTCGCGGGCTAGGGTTGCTAGGCAAAGCACGGCCTCTACCAAGCCAAAACGCGCACCGAGGCAGACGCGGGCGCCGGCGGAGAAGGGGAGGTAGGCGAATTTGGGTGGTGGTTCGGCGGTGCCTGGGTAATCCCCCCATTTTTAATGGGGCTCGGCTGTAGAACTACGCGGCCATTTTCAGTTTCATGGCGGGAGTGATACCGCCAATGCCCATGTTGGGTCTGTCATTGTTGTAAGTCCACAGCCATGCCGTGGCCTGTTCCTGTGCCTCCTCTATCGTTTCAAAGATGTATTGAGCCAGCCATTCGCCGCGAACCGTGCGATTGTAGCGCTCGATATAAGCATTCTGCTGCGGCTTGCCGGGTTGGATGTATTCGATGTGAATGCCCCGTTTCTCTGCCCAGCCCATCAGCTTGCCACTGACGTACTCCGGGCCATTGTCCACACGTATCGTCGTCGGCTTGCCGCGCCATTCCATGATCAGGTTCAGGCTGCGCACAACACGCTCCGCTGGCAGGGAGAAGTCCACCTCAATACCCAAACCCTCGCGGTTAAAGTCGTCCAGCACATTCAATGCCCGGAAAGATCGACCGTCAGCCAATTGATCTGCCATGAAGTCCATGGACCACGTATGGTTTGGCGCGTCAGGCACTGCCAGCGCATCAGGCTTGTCTCGTTTCAAGCGCTTTCTCGGCTTGATCCTCAGGTTCAACTCCAGTTCGCAATAGATGCGATAAACCCGTTTATGGTTCCAGCCAAAGCTTTTGACGTTGCGCAGATACAGAAAGCATAGGCCAAATCCCCACGTGCGCCGGTTGGTCGTCAATTTGACCAGCCACTCGGCGATCTCCGCGTTCGCGTCGCTCAACGTGCGCTCGTAGCGATAGCAAGTCTCGCTGATCTGAAAGGCGCGGCAGGCCAGCGCTATACTAACCCCGTGCCGTACGACCGCTTGCACGGCCATCTCGCGACGCTGACCCTCTCAGCGGATGCATGCATCCGCCTGCCGGGCAACGGACGGCCTCAATGCTTTTTTCCGAGCGCCTCCTTCAGTAAATCATTCTGCATGCTCATCTCGGCATACATCTTCTTCAGCCGCCGGTTCTGATCCGCCAAATCCTTCATCTCGGCAATCAGCGATGCGTCTATAACCCGGCAGGTGATGCTTGCATCACTGAGAGGGCATACCGCCGAATTTGGCCCGCCATTTGTAAAATGAGGCGCTGCTCATGCCGTGTTCACGGCAAAGCTCAGACACAGGAACACCGCCCTCTGCCTGCTTCAAAATTACCATGATCTGGACGTCGCTATATCGTGCTGTCTTCATCGAAAATCTCCTCAGATATCTTGCCGAGAAAATTCTACTGCTGAACACCACTGATTTTCGGGGGGATTACCCCTGGAAGGAAGCGTTCTGGGCGGAAGGCATCCGGCTCTTTCCAATAGGCCTTATGGCGCTGCACGAGCCAGGGTGCCACGACGATGATGTCGCCTTTCGATACCGGAAACCCTCGCAAGGTATCGTCGCCGCGCGCCTCACGGCTGAGCAATGGCACAGGTGGATAAAGGCGGAGCGTTTCTTCGAATACGGCTCGGGCATAGGGCAGGCGTTGGAAGTCCTCCAGCGTTGCGGACCGACCGTTTTCCAAGACCGCATCAGCTTCTGCGTGCAGTTTGGCTTCTACATCGGGGCGCATGGCGATTAGCGCCCAGGTCCATGCAAGCGCGTTGGCGGTCATCTCATGGCCAGCCATGAAAAGGACGATCGCCTCATTGCGGACTGCGGCGGCGGGATCGTCTTCCTGGCCTTCTGCTACGTTCAGTAGAGAGGCGGCGAGGCGCATGGCATCTTTATCCGCCCCCGCTCTTGCAAGGATCGTATCGACCATCGCTTGAACTTCGCCCGCTGCCGCATCGGCCTTGCCATTGCGGCCCCGTTGCAACCATCCGGGCGCGCCCAGCATTGAGAGGATGTCCATCTGCTGAATGACGGCCTGATAGTCAGAGAATCCGCATACTACGCGCGTGGCTTCGACTTCACTGATGCCATCACCGAATACTGTGCGGCCAATTATGCGGGCCGTCAGCACCGCCATTTCAGACAGGACATCAATCGTGGCACCGGCGGGCAGTGCGCGCCAGTTGGCAGCGGTTTCCTCTGCGCAGGCAACCATCATTGGCGCATAGTTTGGCAATTGCGTGGCTGCGATTGCAGGAGCGACCATTGCCCGGCGGCGGCGCCATACATCCCCATCGCTCACGAACAGGCCGTCGCCCAAGAGAGGGGTGAGGGCTTTCTGCATTTGTGGGCTTTTGGGATCGTAATTGTCGTGATTGTCCAGGAATACGCGTTTGATCGCATCAACACCGTTCACCACATAGACGCGCCGGTTCGGAAGTTTGACCGGGATCATGAACTGTTCAAACGCCCGCTCATGCCAGATGCCGAGTAGATTCTGGCGCAGCTTCAGTAACGCCAGCAATGGATTGAGTGCGGTCTTAGGCCTGGCCGGGTAGGGCGGGATAACCGATGGGGTTGTTGGCCTATCGAGCATAACGCTTTCTATACGCTTTCCTGCCCCAAACGAAAAACGCCGCGCTGTCCCAGGGACAACGCGGCGCTTAATGTCAGCACGAGGCTGAAAGGTCGGCTTAGCTATCGAACCACCAGCGCTGGTATGAACGTGCGCCGTCCATTTCCCAGTTACCGGCAATGTTCGGGCCATGCTTCAGGTTGGAGCGGCGTGCGGAGACGCGGTTCCGGAAGAACGGAACGATCGTGCCGCCGTCATCACTGCACAGCATCTGCATTTCTTTGTACATTTCCGTGCGCTTAGCCTGATCGAGTTCAGATTTGGCGGCGCGGAGCAGTTCATTGAACCGTACATTCTGCCAATGGCCTTCGTTCCATGCGGCGTCATCCTTGTACGCCAGAGAGAACATCACATCCGGCGTTGGGCGTGCGCCCCACTGTACGAACACGAAAGGCTTCTTCAGCCATACGTTGGACCAATACCCATCTGATGGCTCGCGTACAACGTCGATATTGATGCCAGCTTTGGAGGCCTGCTCTTTGTAGAGGGTGCACATATCGACGGCACCACTCATGACGCTGTCTGTGGCTGAAAGTGATACGGACAGGTTTTCTTGGCCCGCTTCCTTCAAATGCCACTTAGCCTTGTCTGGATCGTAGCTGCGTTGTGGCAGGTCTGCGTGATAGGGTACAGAGGCGCCAATCGGGTGATCGTTGCCGATGCTGCCATAGCCGTAGAGGATCTTATCAAGGATCGCCTGCCGGTCGATAGAAAGCTTCAGCGCCATGCGGACATGGTTGCTCTTGAACGGCTCAGTATCGCAGAACATGGGCAGAGTTACGTGTGAGCCAGAGGCCACATTGTCGATTTCAATGCCGGGAGCGCGGCCAAGCAGGCCAACGGTCTTAAGGTCAACATCGGAAATAACGTCAACTTCGCCCGTAATCAGCGCGGACTGGCGAGAGTTCGGGTCATTCAGAACCGTAAGATTGACGCCGTCGAAATGGGCTAGGCCGTCACGATGGTAGCCGTCGTGGCGCACGAGTTCGGTGGATACGCCAGCGTTATGGCTGACAATCTTATAAGGACCAGCGCCTGTGCCGCTTTCCCAATCGATGCCATCGCCTTTGGCTGGCAGCATTGGCAGGTGATAGTCACCCAGCAGGAACGGCAGATCAGCATTGCCGGACTTCATCGTGATGATGATGGCGTTATCGCCGTCCGTTTTAATGCTCTCGACGTCCGTTAGCAGCGCTTTTGCGGCAGATTTGGTTTCGCCGCGGTGATAGTTGAGGGATGCAACAGCATCCACAGATGTAAAGGTTTTCCCGTTGTGGAACGTGACACCTTTGGCAAGCTCAAAGCGCCATACCTTAGCGTCCGTAGAGGCGCTCCAGGAGTCGGCCATATCAGGGCCAAGGCCGTTCGTCTCGGTGATTTCTGTCAAATAGCTGCGGGACGCATGGTTCAGCTGAATCATGTAAACGGATTCAGTCGTACCCGGGTCCAGGCTGTCGGAGGTGTTGCCGTCGTGCATGCCGACGCGCATCGTACCGCCGCGCTTAGGCGTAGCAGCTTGGACTTTCGAACTCCACATGGAGGATGCGCCAGCAACAGTGACGCCCGCTGCTACGGTGCCTTCCATGAACCGACGGCGGCTGACTTTACCGCTCTTGCTCTCGCTAATGAGTTTAGCGATCAATTGTTCGTTGTTCTTATCCGACATATTGGCTCCCAGCCTCGTAATCATAATGATGTGATGAACGTCACATCATATTGAATAGCAGGTTAGAAAGCAAATTTCTGCGCGTTTGTCTGGGAGATTTCGGAGTATCGTCGCGTTTTAGGAACCATTGAGTAGTGCGCATTGTTCAGAAAAAATACTCCAGTGTTGTCTTGGTACTGTCTCTTATACACATCTCCGAGCCCACGAGACCTCTCTACATCT
>OJFP01001163.1_pt1 | contig 14109 bp, 12 predicted proteins | sample 1594141 | NCBI WGS metagenome assembly OJFP01 (sample SAMN05416843, study PRJEB24817) | seawater metagenome | isolation source: Sea water | place: Canada:Atlantic | collected 2013-07
GAGATGTAGAGAGGTCTCGTGGGCTCGGAGATGTGTATAAGAGACAGATAAATAAACCGTACCTTTGCAAAAATTTTAACCGCCTTGAGAGTCGGTCGGCATTGGTGCAAAATTATTCTCGAGGTTTTACATACTATATGAATTTATTCGAGAAACTCGGCTTAAACGCCGAAATCGTTAACGCCGTTAACGATATGGGATTCACTGAACCTAGTGAAGTACAAGAAAAGGCCATCCCAATCCTATTAGAAAAAGACACAGATATTGTTGCGTTAGCGCAAACAGGTACTGGTAAAACTGCTGCTTTTGGATTTCCACTAATCCAAAAGATTGATGCTGGATACAAGAAAACTCAAGGGTTAATCCTGTCTCCAACACGTGAGCTTTGTCTTCAAATTACAAATGAGCTTCAAAATTACTCTAAATATGTAAAGGGGTTAAATCCTGTTGCAGTTTATGGTGGCGCTAGCATTACAGAACAAGCTAAGCAAATAAAACGTGGTGCTCAGATTATTGTTGCTACGCCTGGTCGTATGCAAGATATGATAAGACGTGGTTTAGTAGACATTTCTGAAATACAATATTGTGTTTTAGATGAAGCAGATGAGATGTTAAATATGGGTTTCTATGATGATATCACAGAAATTCTTTCTCACTCACCAGAAGATAAATTTACTTGGTTATTTAGTGCAACAATGCCTAAAGAGGTAGCCCGAATTGCTAAAGACTTTATGAATAATCCTGTTGAAATTACAGTAGGATCTAAAAATAAAGGTACAGAAAACGTATCTCACGAGTATTACCTAGTTGGTGGTCGTGACCGTTATAAAGCATTAAAGCGTTTATGTGATGCAAACCCAGAGATTTTCTCTGTTATATTTTGCCGTACAAAACGTGATACTCAAAAAGTTGCAGAGCAATTAATACAAGATGGTTATAGCGCTGGCGCTATACACGGTGATTTAAGTCAAAACCAAAGAGATTTGGTAATGCGTAGTTTCCGTACACGCCAAATACAAATGCTTGTAGCTACAGATGTTGCTGCTCGTGGTATAGATGTAGATGATATTACTCACGTAATTCATTACACGCTTCCAGATGAGCCTGAAGTATATACGCACCGTAGTGGTCGTACTGGTCGTGCAGGAAAAAGCGGTACTTCTATGACTATTGCTACAAAAAGCGAAATGCGTAAGATTAAAGCTATTGAAAAACGCATACAACGTAATTTTGAGCGTAAAGATGTTCCTGATGGTGAAGAAATTTGCCAAGTTCAATTATTTCACCTTGCAAGCCAGATTAAGGATACAGAAATAAATCATGCAATTGACAAGTATGTACCTCAATTAGAAGAAGAGTTAGGTGATTACACTAAAGAAGAACTTATTAAAAAGTTTTTCTCTGTTGAATTTACAAGATTCCACAATTACTATAGTAAGGATAGCATAAGCCAAGTATCTGCAGACAATCGTGATTATAGTGAAGGAGACTCAGACAGTGTTCGTTACTTTATTAACGTTGGTGGTAAAGATGGTTTTGATTGGATGTCTTTAAAAGACTTCTTAAAAGAACAATTAGATTTAGATCGTGATGGCGTTTACAAAGTAGATGTTAAAAACACCTTCTCATTCTTTAATACAGATGCAGACAAGCTGGATAAGGTTATGGAAGTATTTGCAGATATGACTCACGAAGGTCGTAGTGTAAATGTTGAAGTGACTAAAGACAAAGGTGGCTCTGGTGGCGGCGGTGGTCGTAGATCTGGTGGTGGCGGTCGTCGTTCTGGCGGTGGTGGCTTTAAAGGAAAAGGCGGCGGTGGTCGTCGTTCTGGAGGAGACAGAAGTAAAGGCTCTAGAGATGGCGGTGGCTTTAAAGGTAAGCGCAGAAGTAGTGACAGCGATAGAGGCGACAGCGGAAGAGACAGAAAAAAATCTTCAAGACGCAGTAGCGATTCTTCTAGCAGAAGCTCAAGCCCTAAACGAGAAAGATCTTCTGAAGGCAGCGGAAGCACGAGAGCAGAAAATGTTAAAAGCTCTATAAGCAGGAGACGTTCTAGACGTAAATAATCATAAATATTAAAATGCCTTGCAACAATTACTTTGCAAGGCATTCTTTTTAATAACGACTTATTCTATATTTGATACGATTTTTTAGCACTAGAGCTTATTTACCTTATTTATGAAAACTTCATTTCCTTTACTTTTACTGTTATTACTTATCGGTTTTACGGCACACTCTCAACAAACCGTAACAGGTATTGTACAAAGCGCCTCAAATGATAGGATACTTGAAAATGTAAACATTGTTAACCTTAACCAGGTTAAAGGAGCTACTACCAATGAAAAAGGTGAATTTAAAATTAGAGCAGAAGTAAATGATACCTTGTATTTTTCATATATAGGTTATAAATCTATTCAAGTAACAGTTTCTAATGACTGGCTTAAGTATGGTGACGTTAAAGTAAAAATGACAGAGGTTGGTATTGCCCTGGAAGAAGTAACTGTAAGACCTGTACAATTAACTGGTTATATAGAGATTGATGCTAAGAATATTCCAATTTACAACAACTATCGTTATTCTATTTCTGGTCTTAATACTGGCTATGAAGGTGGAGATAGACAGCCTAGTGCTGTAACTAAAGTCTTAGGCTCTATTTTTAATCCTGCAGATTTTTTATATAATGTTTTTGGTAAACGCCCAACACAAATGCGTAAGCTTAGACAGATGAAAGAAGATGATGAAATAAGAAATCTTTTGCAGACTAAGTATGATCGTGAGACACTACAAGCGCTACTACAAGTAAGCCGTGTTGATATTGATGAGATTTTAAGAAACTGCAACTACTCCAAAGATTTTATAAGCACCGCAAACGATTTACAGATACTAGATGCTATTTCTGGTTGTTATGAGGAATACAAAGTGCTGAAAAGAGATTAATTAATTATGTTAAGATGAAAATCATTAGCCTTTATCTGTTTGTAATTGGTCTTTTTATTTTTTCTTGTAAAGAAGATAAAAAATCTATTGAAACTGAACGTTCTATTACTTCTGAAACTTTAATAGATTCAACTAGCGTTAGTGATCTCAACACAACAGCTTTTGATTGGCTTTTGGGAAAATGGCAACGCACCAATGAGCAAAAAGAAAATTCTGAAACCTATGAGCATTGGGAGAAAATTAATGACTCCTACCAAGGTTTAGGATTTACTTTAAAAGGTAACGATACTATCTGGCAAGAACACATGCAATTATCTAAAGTTGATAATGCTTGGCAATTAGCTATTAAATCTCCTCAAGAAGAAGTAGCCACACTATTTAAAAACATACAACTTACTAAGGAAGAATTCACTTTTGAAAATCCAGATATCGAATTTCCTAATATTATAAATTATATTAATAAAGGGAATACATTTTACGCAAGCGTAAGTGGCAGCGATATGCATATTAAATTTGAGTTTAAACGATTACAATAGTAACCTACTCTACAAAACATACCTACTGCCAATTATTTTTAATTATTACAGTCCACTTATGTAACCGCCGTAAATATCTTTAAAGCGCATACCATTTGTCATTCTGTATTTACTAAGTTTATTATACTCTACTAATGCCCAAAGGACTAGTTCTTTTATAAAATACAGGTCATCTTCATTAACATCATCATCTATATGGTTTTCAATTAATGCTTGTAAGGGTTGAATTGAATCTAACTGAGATTTATATTCATCATTTGCAAAATTATCTAAAAGTTCAAACTTACTTTCTTCAAAAAACCATTCAACTAAATTTTGATAGGGATCTACATCATCTGCTTTCTGAAGCTTTTCAATTTTAGGAAAATATTCAATAAAGATTTGTTTTGTAGCTCTAGACAATAGTTGCATTGCCACTGCAGCAGAGCCTTCTTGCTCTCCTTCATACACCAATTCAATTTTACCAGTAATACTAGGAATAACCCCCATAAAATCACTGAATCTTACTGCTGTGGTACCATCACCAGATAATAACATTCTACGTTCTGCTGTACTTAGTAAATTTTCATAAGCAGTTATACTCATACGGGCAGAGATGCCACTTTTTATATCTACAAACTCACTTTCCCTTGCTTGAAATGATAGTTCTTCCAATAAATTCTTAGCTATTTCAGGAACATGAACGGTGTCTTTTCTTACATCTGACTTAGCTTCTTGCTGTGTAATGGTTTTAGCTATCTCAACAGTTTCTGGATAATGTGTTAGTATTTGTGACCCTATTCTATCTTTTAAAGGAGTTACGATACTTCCTCTATTTGTATAATCTTCAGGGTTTGCCGTAAATACAAATTGTACATCTAACGGCATGCGCAATTTAAATCCGCGAATTTGAATATCACCTTCCTGTAAAATATTGAATAATGCTACTTGTATGCGCGCTTGTAAATCTGGCAATTCATTAATTACAAAAATGCATCTGTTTGCTCTAGGAATCATTCCGAAGTGAATAACACGATCATCTGCATAACTTAGCTTTAAATTTGCTGCTTTAATAGGATCTACATCTCCAATTAAATCGGCTACTGTTACATCTGGTGTTGCTAGTTTTTCAGCAAAACGTTCATCTCTATGAAGCCACGAAACTGGCGTATCATCGCCTTTCTCAGCAATAAGCTCCACTGCAGTTCTTGAAATAGGATTAAATGGGTCGTCATTAATTTCTGAACCTTCAACAATAGGAATAAATTCATCTAACAAACCAACCATTAAACGCGCCAAGCGTGTTTTTGCCTGTCCGCGTAGTCCTAATAGATTTATATTGTGTTTAGATAAAATTGCACGTTCCAATTCTGGTATTACAGTATATTCATAACCGTGAATACCTTCAAAAGAATTTTTTCCTGCTTTTATATTTGTTATTAAGTTATCGCGCAGCTCATCCTTTATTGATTTTGACTTGTAGCCTGAAGCTTTAAGCTGGCCTAATGTTGTTATTTTTTCTTTACTCATAGTTTATATTCTCTTTTCTGTTTAAACACCACAGAAACTATTTTAAAATTCTCTCTTGAATGGGATTCTGAATCAAGTTCAGTATGACAAGAGCTTTCGTGTTACGTTACTTTACCCTTATCGTATGCGTTTTTTCCTATTCGCCTCATAATCGTGGAAAATCATTTCGCCTAAACCTTGCAGTCCTGTGTAAAATGCTTTCCCTTGATTTGCATCTGTAAACTCATCTACAAATTGCTGTAAATAAGGATCATTAGCTATCATAAAAGTTGTAATAGGTATTCTTAGCTTTCTAGCTTGTTGTGCCATTGCATAGCACTTATTAACTATATGGGAATCTAAGCCATTACTGTTTTTGTAGTATTGGCCATCTGGCAATTGTATACAACTTGGCTTTCCATCTGTTATCATGAAAATTTGTTTGTTGGAGTTTCGCTTTCTGCGCAACATATCCATTGCCAACTGTAAACCAGCCACAGTATTTGTGTGGTATGGTCCTACATTTAAATATGGTAAATCTTCAATTTTAATAGGCCAAGCATCATTACCGAACACTAAAATATCTAAGGTATCTTTTGGATATCGTGTTGTAATTAATTCTGCTAAAGCCATAGCTACTTTTTTAGCAGGTGTAATACGGTCTTCGCCATATAATATCATTGAGTGAGAAATATCTATCATTAACACAGTGCTCATTTGTGCTTTATGCGTAGTATCTTCTACAACAAGATCATTTTCTGTTAAATGAAAATCGCCAATACCATGATTAATTTGTGCATTACGTAAGCTTTCTGTTACCGATACGCGCTCTAAAGCATCTCCAAATTGATAATTCCTAAATTCACCCGTTTGCTCATCTCCAATGCCACTATGCTTTGTACGATGATTGCCTTGACCGGCACGACGCATTTTTCCAAAAATTTGTTCTAATGCTCGTTTTCGTAAAAGGCGTTCTGTTTTTGAAGTAATAGCCATTCCTCCTTTTTTGTCTGGCTTTACCTCTTCTCTTATGTAGCCTTTCTTTTTAAGGTCTTCAACAAAATCTTCTAAAGTATAATCTTCTGTAGTTAGCTCGTACTCGTCATCTAGTTGCTTCAGCCAATCCATAGCTTCATCAAAATCTCCAGAGGTATGTGTGATAAGCTCTTGAAACACATCAAAAAGACGCTCAAAAAGAGTTTGCTCTTCTGGGCTATGATGCGTAAAAACAATACCGTTTTTTAAATCCTTTTTCATTTTATTAAAAATACGATATTATGGAAGAAATTACCTCTCTAACAATCGTTAAGATTTATAGAAAGATAAGTGGTCATTATTTAACTCAGGTTAAGTTTAATTTATAGTTTCAGCGTTTTTTGGCGCTATAAAAATACGTTCATTTAATACAGTCTCAGAAATAGTAACATTCTTAAATGTAAGTTCTTTTCGTTCTTCAAAAGGTTTTCCATCTTTAGTGCTATACCAAATAAGTGTTTTTGGTAAGCGCAACCCATTTATATCCTGCCATTTGTCATATTTTATATAACTATAATCGTTGGAGAGTTTATCTTCTCCATATGTAACGGTATAGGCAAGCCACTCTAACCTGTTAGTTTCTTTATCTAGATACATTATGTAATTATCTTTCTCAGACAAACCAACACCCATTGCAAAGAAAGTCTTAATTCCCTTATAGGTTTTCCCTTGTATTTCAATATCAGGAACATCTGTATAAGAGATTCCATTATCTCCTAAAACAAATGGCATAGCATAAAAATAGAACATAAGATTATGATAAAACATCACTCTGCCAGAATCGAAAACTGAGTCTTCTTGAGATAGCCAATACTCATTCCCATCATAACCAAGAGCAAACTGTTCTGCTTGTATCTTTGCCTTTCTACTTTTTAAATCTGCAGTATGAGTTTCTGTACCATTCTTACCATCAATTTGAAAACATAAGTTATTCATGGCATCCCAAGTCTTAATGCCACCGTGAGCATTAAATATATGCTTAACAGGTTTAGGATATGGTAATTTGGGATGATTCATCTTATGGTCGGAATGATCCATATGTTGATGATCACTTTGTGACATTGCATCATGATTCATTTTAGAATGATCTACTTGATCAGATTCCTTTTGGTTTTCATTGTTTTTACAACTTAATAAACAACAAGCTGCAATACATAAATAAAATAGTGTCTTCATAATACCTGTACTTTGTCTAAAAATACGAGGAATACACGTAATTTTGCAGCACGATGAATAAATTTATTTCCAGCACAAGTAATCCTACCTTAAAAAAATTACTTCAGTTACAAGAAAAATCGCGTAACCGTCGTAAGGAAGGTCTTTTTGTAGTAGAAGGTTTGAGAGAGCTTAGGCTTGCCCTTAAAGGAGGCTATAACATATCTGAAGTTTTCTTCTGCCCAGAATTGGTTTCTGAAGACACTTTAAACAATTTAATTAAAGCGCCTATAAGTTATACTGAATTGTCTTTGGAAGTTTATCAAAAGGTTGCATATAGAGGCAGTACAGAAGGTGTTATTACAATTATTAAAACAAAAGCACATCAATTAGTTGATATTAAAACATCTGAAACACCTTTAATTCTTATAGCTGAAGCTCCTGAAAAACCTGGTAATATTGGCGCATTACTAAGAACTGCGGATGCTGCAAATGTAGATGCTGTAATAATTGCTAACCCTAAGACAGATTTATACAATCCTAATATCATAAGAAGTAGTGTTGGTTGCGTTTTCACAAATCAAGTGGCTGTAGGCACAACAACTGAAATAATCTCATTTTTAAAAAAACAAAAGGTAAATATTTACTGTGCAGCCTTACAAGCTTCAGAACATTACCATTTGCAAGATTTTACAACAGCCACTGCTATTGTAGTTGGTACAGAAGCAACAGGATTAAGTGACGAATGGCGTAAAAATGCAACCCAAAATATAATTATCCCAATGCAAGGTGAGATAGACTCAATGAATGTTTCAGTAGCTGCAGGAATTTTAATTTATGAAGCCAAACGACAACGCAAGTTTAAATAAGAGAAAACTATATGACTCCTACTACCCTATTTTTTATACTAATTGCAATTATCATTATAGAGTTTGTTATAGATACAACTTTAGATGTTTTAAATGCTAAACACTATGGTGATAAACTTCCAGAACCATTACAAGATGTTTACGACACAGAGGAATATTTAAAATCTCAGGCTTATAAAAAAGAGCGTTTTAAATTTAGTATGGTCTCCAGTGTATTTTCCTTAGTATTGCTTTTAGCTTTTTTCTTCCTAGATGGCTTTGCTTTTGTTGATGAGTTAGCAAGACAATATACAGATCATCCCATTTTAATAGCGCTTATCTTTTTTGGTATTATTATGTTGGGTAGCGACATACTAACTACACCATTTTCATATTACAGCACATTTGTTATCGAAGAAAAATATGGTTTTAATAAAACAACGCTAAAAACCTTTGTGCTTGACAAAATTAAGGGCTGGTTTATGCTCATAATAGTAGGTGGCGCACTTTTATCGCTAATAATCTGGTTTTATCAATGGGCAGGATCTTCATTCTGGTTATATGCTTGGGCAGTTATCGCTGTATTTTCTGTTGTGATGAATATGTTTTATGCAAAACTCATAGTCCCATTATTTAACAAACAAACACCTTTAGAAGATGGTTCACTAAGACAAAAAATTGAAGCATATGCAAGTAAAGTTGGGTTTAAGTTAGATAACATATTTGTAATAGATGGTTCTAAACGAAGTACAAAAGCAAATGCCTACTTCTCAGGATTTGGTCGTGAAAAACGCATAACACTATACGATACCTTAATAAATGATTTAAAAGAAGAGGAAATAGTAGCAGTTCTTGCACATGAGGTTGGGCATTATAAGAAAAACCATATTATAATTAATTTAATCACCTCCATAGCATTAACAGGCCTTACGCTTTGGTTACTTTCTTTGTGTATTGGTAGTCCATTATTATCACAGGCATTAGGAGTAGCTACACCAAGTTTTCATATTGGTTTAATTGCATTTGGAATACTATATAGTCCAATCTCAGAAATCACGAGCTTACTTATGAATTTTATTTCAAGAGCTTTTGAATATCAAGCAGATAACTTTGCCAAAGAAACCTATGCTGGAGCGCCATTAATTTCTGGATTAAAAACACTGTCTAAAAATAGTTTAAGCAATTTAACACCACATCCTGCTTATGTTTTTATGCATTATTCACATCCAACATTATTACAGCGTTTTCGTAATATTTCTTCTACATAATTCTATATAGTTTGCTATCTTAGTCATAGCATATGATGACAGACTTACAAATAGAACAAGAGAACATTGCAATTGCGAGTGAGTATAAAAAATTACTTCGCATTAGCTATAGAATGCTCTCCAAAGAAGACAAGAAACTTATTAGGCAGGCATTTGAAGTTGCCGTAGATGCCCATAAGGAACAACGCCGAAAATCTGGCGAAGCCTATATTTTTCATCCAATAGCCGTTGCAAAAATAGTTGCATCTGAGATTGGTATGGATGCCACCTCAATTGCTGCTGCTCTTCTTCACGATGTCGTTGAAGACACTACATATACTTCAGAAGACATCGAAAAAATGTTTGGAGAAACCGTTGCTCGTATTGTAGATGGCCTAACTAAAATCTCAAGCTTAGAAAGTGAAACAGACGTTTCATTGCAAGCAGAAAATTTTAGAAAGATGCTGTTAACACTTAATGATGACGTTCGTGTGATCATTATAAAAATAGCAGACCGCTTACATAATATGCAGACTATGGAAAGTATGCGAGCGGATAAACAAGTTAAGATAGCCTCTGAAACCTTATACATTTATGCACCTTTAGCACATAGAATTGGTTTATATAAAATTAAAACTGAATTAGAAGATTTAAGTTTAAAATATACTGAACCAGATGTTTATCAAGATATTCACGATAAAATAAAAGAGACTAAAGAAGAACAGGATGATTATATTAGAGAGTTTTCAAACATTATAGAAAATTCACTTAACGCAGAAGGTTTAAATTACGAAATTAAAGGACGCCCAAAATCTATACATTCTATTAGGCTTAAAATGGAAAAGCAAAACGTAAGCTTTGATGAGGTTTACGATAAGTTTGCCGTTCGTATTATTTATAAAAGCGATTCTGCCAACGAGAAATTCTTAGCTTGGAAAATTTATTCAATAGTTACAGACCATTTTAGACCTAATCCTGTTAGACTTCGCGATTGGATCTCTTCACCAAAATCTACCGGATATGAAGCATTGCATATTACTGTAATGGGACCTAAAGGCCGTTGGGTTGAAGTTCAAATACGTAGCCAGCGTATGAATGAGATTGCAGAAAAAGGTTATGCAGCACACTTTAAATACAAGCAAGGTGAAACAAACGAGCAAGAATTAGAGCAATGGCTTAACAAATTACAAGATGCTTTAGAAAACACCGAAAGTAATGCTGTTGATTTTGTTGAAGAGTTCAAACTTAACCTGTACTCAAAAGAAATATTCGTGTTTACCCCTAAAGGAGATTTAAAATCGCTTCCTAAAGGTGCAACTCCATTAGATTTTGCTTTCAGTATTCATACAGAAGTAGGTTTAAAAACAAGAGGCGCACGAGTAAATAGTAAATTAGTACCATTAAGCCATACCTTAAAAAGTGGAGACCAAGTAGATATTATAACCTCTAATAGTGCAAAACCAACCTCCAACTGGTTAGATTATGCCACTACAGCGAGAGCACGTAGTAAAATTAAAAGCGCATTAAAGGAATCTAAAAAAGAACTTGCCGAAGAAGGAAAAGCTGTTTTAACTAGAAAACTTAGAGCTCAAAAAATTCCTTTAAATGAAAGAACTATAAATGAGCTTGTTGTATTCTTTAAACTGAAAACAAGTTTAGATTTATTTTACCGAGTTGGAAATGGTAGTATAGATAATCATAGCTTAAAAGAATTTGCGGCTTCGCGTAGTAATGCCTTAGTATCATTCTTTAAAAATAAAATAAAAAGACAACCTTCTTCTCAAGATATTAATAAGGATGAAATCACTACTAATTATGACCTATTAGTATTTGGAAAGGAAGAAGAGAAAATGGATTACAAAATTGCAAATTGTTGCAATCCTATTCCTGGAGATTCTGTTTTTGGGTTTATTACAGTTAGTGATGGTATAAAAGTTCATAAAAACAACTGTCCAAATGCAATACAATTACAAAGTAATTACGCCTATAGGATAATATCTGCTAAGTGGATAGACTCAACACAAGAAGACTTTAGAGCAATTATAAAATTAACTGGTATAGATAATTTAGGTCTTGTAAACACTATCACTAAAGAAATTTCCAGAGAAATGCACGTAGACATGAAACATATAAGTTTTGATAGTGACGATGGAATTTTCTCAGGTAAAATCACAGTTGTCGTTAAAAATAAAACCATACTCAAGGCACTTATGGATAACCTTAAAAAAATTAACGGCATCGACAAAGTTACCCGTGAATAATGACTAAATTTGTGTCCTTATTATGGAAATATCAAACTCACACCAAAACGACCAAGCGGTTGTTAAAAACGTTTTTACCAAGTTCTTAGAAGACAACAGTCATCGTAAGACACCAGAGCGTTTTGCCATTCTTCAAGAAATTTACGATAGTGAAGAACATTTTGATATAGAGTCACTCTACATTAAAATGAAAAATAAAAAATATCGTGTTAGCCGTGCAACACTTTACAATACTATAGAGCTTTTAATGGCTTGTGGTTTAGTAAGGAAACACCAATTTGGCAATGGTCATGCACAATATGAAAAATCATATTTTGACAAACAGCACGATCACGTTATACTTACGGATACTGGTGAGGTCATAGAATTTTGTGATCCTAGAATTCAATCTATCAAACAAACTATCGAAGAAGTATTTGATATTTCTATAGATAAACACTCACTATACTTTTACGGAACCAAAAACCAAACTAAATAAATACTTATGGCAGTAGACTTGCTACTCGGCCTACAATGGGGCGATGAAGGAAAAGGAAAAATTGTAGATGTCCTTACAAAAGATTATGATATTATCGCTCGCTTTCAAGGTGGTCCAAATGCTGGTCATACCTTAGAGTTTGATGGCCATAAACATGTACTGCATACCATACCCTCAGGAATTTTTCATGAAACAGCAATTAACCTAGTTGGTAATGGTGTTGTGATAGATCCTGTAATATTCAAAAAAGAATTAGACAATCTTGAAAAATTTAATTTAGACTTACAATCTAAACTTTTAATTTCTAGAAAAGCTCACATAATCCTGCCTACACATAGGTTATTAGATGCTGCGTCTGAAGCTTCAAAAGGAAAAGCAAAGATTGGGTCTACCCTTAAAGGAATTGGCCCAACATATATGGATAAAACTGGGAGAAACGGTTTACGCATAGGAGATCTAGAATTAGACGGCTGGAAAGATAAATACAGAAAGTTAGCAGATAAGCATGAAGCTATGATTAACTTCTATAATGTAGATGTCCAATATGATTTAGCTGAACTGGAAACAGAATTTTTTAAAGCTGTAGAGGTTTTAAAAACATTACAGTTTATTGATTCTGAAGAATATTTGTTCCAAGCACAAAAAGAAGGAAAATCTATATTAGCTGAAGGCGCTCAAGGCTCTTTATTAGATATTGATTTTGGAACCTATCCTTTCGTAACATCATCTAATACAACTGCCGCAGGAGCCTGCACCGGTTTAGGTATAGCACCAAACAAGATTAAAGATGTCTTTGGAATTTTTAAAGCATACACTACTCGTGTAGGCTCTGGCCCGTTTCCAACTGAATTATTTGACGACTATGGCAAAACAATGGCTAAAGTAGGTAATGAATTTGGAGCTACAACAGGACGCCCAAGACGATGTGGATGGCTAGATCTTGTAGCTCTTAAATATGCAGTACAAGTAAACGGTGTAACACAATTAATGATGATGAAAGGTGATGTACTTAGCGGTTTTGATCATCTTAAAGTTTGTACAGCCTATAAATATAAAGGAGAAGAAATACAACATCTTCCATTTAATATAGAAGCAGAAAATGTAACTCCTGTTTATAAAAAAATGAAAGGCTGGAAAGCAGACTTAACAAAAATGACAGAAGCTTCACAAATGCCTGATGCATTAAATGATTATATAAACTTCTTAGAGGATGAGTTAGAAGTTCCAATTAAAATTGTTTCAGTCGGTCCAGACAGAACGCAGACAATTAAGCGATAATAATTATACATTAAATAATTTATCATAACCCTAAAGTTTTCTTTAGGGTTTATTTTTTTCGCTTATTTCTGTAAATAAAATATAAGACTACGCAAAGTATTGGTAAAACAACATATAATATTAAATCTGCTGGATTACTTAAATCTATTGCAGAATTGTTTACAGGATGCGGTACCTCTTTAGGAATTTGAATAACTGATAACATTTTTTATTTAAATGTATAAAGAAATGTTGACACCAATTATTAAATAAAAGCAAAAAACCTACGATAAAAAATATCGTAGGTTTTTAGTTGCGGAGAAAGAGGGATTCGAACTTATTATAACTTATTATCACTAAACATAGATAAACATAAGGCTTAGCCCCTATTTTTATTATATTCTTATTATTATATAATAATTCAAAATAATAGGAGTTATTATAAAAGTATGCCCCTATTTATGCCCCTATAATAATTATCGCATGTTATATTCATATACTTTTAATTTAAAAAACCCTAAAGCTGACGGACCAACCCTAATATATTTAAGAGCAAATATTAGAGCTGAAGGAAAATATTTGAAATATTCTACTGGGGAAAGTATTCATCCTAAAGATTGGGATAATAAAAAAAAGTTTCCGATAAAGGTTAAGGGACGATCAGCATTAGCAGTAAAAATTAATTCGATCATTAATCAATTAACTAGATATGAAGATCAGTTTCAATTAATCTGTAATAGGATAGAATCTCAAGGAGACATTATTACTGTAAAGTTATTAAAGCAAGAATTAGATTATGAGTTCAAAAAGTCTTCTGTAACTGTCTCTTATACACATCTGACGCTGCCGACGAAGAGGATAGTGTAG
>OJFP01001164.1_pt1 | contig 14109 bp, 15 predicted proteins | sample 1594141 | NCBI WGS metagenome assembly OJFP01 (sample SAMN05416843, study PRJEB24817) | seawater metagenome | isolation source: Sea water | place: Canada:Atlantic | collected 2013-07
GAGATGTAGAGAGGTCTCGTGGGCTCGGAGATGTGTATAAGAGACAGGATTAATTCGACATCAAACAGCAGCACCTGGTTGGGGCCGATGGAAGGCGGAGCGTTTTCGCCATAGGCGAGGGCCGCCGGAATGGTCAGGCGGAAGGTTTCGCCCGGCTTCATCAGCTGCAGCGCTTCCTGCCAGCCCGGGATCACCTGCGCCACGTTAAAGGTGGCGGGTTCGCCGCGGTCATAGGAGCTATCAAACTGGGTGCCGTCGATCAGGGTTCCCCGGTAGTGGACAGTGACATCCGCCACATCGGTAGGGTGAGCACCCTCTTTGACAGAAGTGACCACCGAATATTGCAATCCGGATGAGGTTTCCGTAACCCCTTCGGTGACGCGGTTTTTAGCCAGATAATCCTGGCCAGCTTTTTCGTTTTTGATCGCCGCCTGACTAGTCTGGTTAAGCTGCTTATCGCGATAACGTTGCATGGCGCTCATCTGCTGTTCGATTGGCAGTTGTGCAGTGCCGGCGGCGGCATCGCGCAGTGCCGTAGCTACAATTCCCATATCAATGTCGAGCTGGTCGCGGATCAGGCCGTTGGCAATGCGCTGGCCGATGGCATAGCTGAACTGGGCACGTTCGCTGCTGAGATCAATGTCTGCACCGGCTGCGAAACTGGCAGAACAGGAAAAAGCGGTTAAAAGGGTTGCAGCAAACATCATTCTTGGTTGCATCAAATTCTCCATAAACAGGAATAAAGTTAAGAGGGTTGTTCCGATACGCCGATCCAGCACCCGGACGTTTTCGGAATGATCCGACGGAAGCGAGACTGGTTAAGGTAACGCTGAAAAAACACTGGATACAGAAGATGGATGCCCTGAGAGGGGCAGTTACAAATTCCGCAGTCTTCAGCGATTCCTTATAGTTTAATACCGTGTGGTGAAGGCGGTTGGAGCGTACCATGTTAGCCGTGGATACGAATTGAATATAGGGAGGGGTTTTAAATGTTTGATGTTGATCTGTTTGTCACCGAATGTCAGGCCGCGCTGTCGGCGCCAGAGCCAAAACGGGTGGTTGAGCGGCTGCTGCGTGAGGCCATGGCCGATGTCGAGGGCGTTGCCGAGGCGCTCGGCGGTGGTGCTGATGCCGTATTTCAGCCCCTTTTCCGTTCCCCCGAGCTGACCGTGGCTAATATGTCCACCGCACCGGGTTCAACCAGCCCGATTCACAACCACTGCATGTGGGGAGTGATTGGCGTCTATGCGGGGCAGGAAGATAATTTTCTCTACAAGCGCGGCGCCAACGGCCTGGAGCAGCAGGAGACCAAAATCCTGCGGAAGGCGGATATTTATGTGATGCCCGATGACCTGATTCACGCCATCCACAACCCGCTGGGTGAATTCAACGCCGCGCTGCACGTTTATGGCGGTGACCTGGTGGAGCGGCCGGGGCGTAGCATCTGGAATCCGCAAACCGAGGTCGAAGAGGAATACGATATTCAGCAGGTACTGGCCTATACGCGGGAGCTGAGTTCCTGATCAGAGCTTAGTTTCACTGGCTGCTGTTGAAACAGCTTCGCGGCCCTGATTCCGCTGAGGGCTTAAAGCTGTGGTCTGCCCCCAATTACGCAGCTGCCTTTCAGGGAAGCATCTTAAACCGTCTCATTGAATCCTCAATGATCGGCCGGACATCTGGTGGGCAAGGAATCGCGCGTTTCTGCGAGGATATTCGGTTCGGCGCTTTCCTAGGTTTCAGACCATTCAGCTCTTTTACGTGAGCTATCCAAGACGTCTTTAGCGATCAGAATTGACACCGAACGCGCATGGTCGAGACCTTTAACACCGGGGTTTCTTTTTGGCGCTAGTACATCGCTAATTAGCACTTCGGTTACAGGGTAGTTTTTGTTTGGTTCCACATCAAAGGATTCGCTTTCTGGTTTGAAGGATTTCAGTCCGGCTTCGGCGATCCATTCTTCCGGCAACTCGAAAGAGTCGTTTTGTTTCGGTTCCTCGTAGTGCATAGCCCTCTATCGCCTCAATCAGCCGTCGCCTGATTGATTTTTTATGACCCTGTAGTTATCGTCCAAAAAACCGACTGCCTCAAAAGCAGCGTTATTCCGGTGTATGCGGTGGGTCGAAATCCGTTTGGTCCGGGTCTTTAGATAAATCATTTTGAAACCCTGCTTTTAACGCACTGAGGCGGTTGGCTATCGATCTCGCGTGTTCCTGCTCCTCTGTTGCGAACTGTTCGGCCAGTTGTTTGATCGCTGGGTTGGTGGCGTTGTCGGCAATATCTCGGTAAAAGGTTTCCGCACTTTGCTCGACTTCAAGGGCGCTCTGCAGGGCGTCCTCGGCACTCATCAGATAGTGCACGCTTGAGTAGTGGAATATTTCAGGGGACTCATCGTCGGGCCACGAATATTCCCATGCCTTGAAGCGTGGCAAGGTTTCGTTCCTGCATAAGGCCTTCATATCAAGCGCATGGCTATCGCTGTGGGCCGCCAGTGAGCTTAATAATTCATGTAAAGCGGGATTGTTGTGCACGGCCATGGTTTCAGCCAGTTCATGCATGCGGTCGGCCGCCTCCTGTTCCAGGGCAACGCTGTGGGCTAGAAATACAGCCCTGTCCAGCCAAAGCGGCGAGTCTTTTTTATCGGCACCCGCGCTCATATTTCAAAGCTCTTGCGTAGATTAGTCGGCTGCGTGTCTGGGTGTTCGACTGGCCATGTTGGCCTTGGCTGGCGATAAAAAATACCTTTTGAGAGGCCATCATCACCGTGTAAAAAAGCGGCGGCTTTTACCGGATCATCAGTGCACACCTCTTCAAGGTGAACCGTTTCTTTCCACTGCTTTTGTTCGGGACAAAAGGTCGGGCACTGACTCAAGACCTGGATAAAGGCAAACCCTGGGTGTTGTACGGCTTCAAATAACATATGCGCCAAACCGTTAGGGTCCCCGGAATAGCCACGGGCAATAAAACTGGCACCGGAGGCTAAAGCGATGGCGCAAGGTTGAAAGGGTCTGACTTCAGGGCCGTGAGGCGTGAGCTTGCTGTGCTCCCAACTCGCTGGCGTGGTCGGCGAAGCCTGGCCTTTGGTCATGCCGTACACCTCGTTATCCATAACAATGTAGACAATATCGACGTTGCGCCGACTGGCATGCAGAAAATGGTTACCGCCAATAGAAAAGCCATCGCCATCACCGCCCATGGCGATCACGTTTAGATCCGGGCGGGCTACCTTTAAGCCTGCTGCCACCGGTAATGCCCGGCCGTGAACGCCGTGAAATCCGTAGCTGTTGATGTAAGCGGGTAGCCGCGACGAGCAGCCAATACCCGAAACCAGCACCGCATCTTCGGGCGCCTGTTCGAGGGCGGCAAAAGCCTTGGTGATGGCATTGAGTACGGCGAAGTGTCCGCAACCGGGGCACCAGATTGGCTTGACGCCAGATTTGTATTGTTTAGCGCTCAACATGAACTCATGCCTGTATCGATAAGCTTCTCTACCTGGGCGACAATTTCAACCGGGCTAAACAGAGCAGGGCCGGGGCGACAGTACTGGTGGAAAGATAGCTGATCAGGGCCCAAACCCTGCGAATCGAAAGACCCTAAGTAATGAGCAAATTGCCCCTGCTGGTTTTGCTCTATCACCAGCGTTTGCCTTGCTTGTCCCATGGCCTGCTTAATTTTCTCCAGGGGTAAAGGCGAAAGCAGACGAATGCCCATCACACTGATGTCGATGCCTTTTGCCCGCAGTTGGGTCTGGGCCTCTAACGAGACCTGATACAACGACCCCCAACAAATTAACAGTAGGGAGCCCTGGCCATGTACTTCGGCCCAGTGCGGGGACTCGACCAAACTGTCCAGTTTGCGCAGGCGTTTGGCCAGCTGTTGTTGGTGATCCGCCGCTTTGGGTGAGGGAATCGCCGCCGCATTGTGCTCCAGGCCATCAGCGGTAAACATTCCGTCGGGCTGTCCTGGTAAGGCAAGGGGTGATATGCCCGAATCAGTGTCGAGGTAGCGAAAATAGGGCGCTGGTTCTCCCGCCTCACCTTGAGCCAGTATGGCCTGCTCCGTGTTTGCGCTGAAACCCGTGCTCGCCGTAGGCGGCATAATTTGAGAGGACTGGCCGAGAAATTGATCCGACAACACGATAACCAGGCTTTGCCGTTCGCTGGCAATTTCGGCCGCCCAGCCCGCCGTAAAATGACAATCGCTGATCGATAATGAGCTCAACACCACGTGAGGCGCATCACCATGTAAACCATAAACCGCCAGGTTAAAGTCACTCTGCTCGTTCTTGGTGGGAATGCCCGTGGACGGCCCGCCCCGCATAACATCCACCACTACCAGAGGCGTCTCACTGGCCACCGCCAGACCCATCGCTTCGCTCATCAGGGCCATGCCCGGACCGGAAGTAGCAGTCATCGCCGGCACCCCACCAAAGCCCGCGCCAATCGCCATATTCACCGCCGCTAACTCGTCTTCAGCCTGCACCAGGTGGCCGCCGACCGATTCAATCTCCCCAGCGATCCATTCCAGCACGTCCGAGGCCGGAGTAATGGGATAGGCCGCGACAAAACGAATGCCGGCCTCTAACGCGCCCAGGCCGGTCAACTGGTTGCCATTAGCTACCCACAAGTTCTGTTCATTATTAACGCCGCTAGCGTGAGTGGGCAGCGGTAAAACAGGCTTAAGCGGTATCGGCTGTTCAAGTTGTAATTGCGTACCCCCAAGGGCCACCGTTATTGCCAGTTCGATGGTCTCTTGCGGGTGCTTCTGTAACCGGTGGCGTATGGCTAGTTCGGTGATCTCTGCAGTGCAGCCGAGCCAGCCAGTCACATAACCCAACAAAGCCAGATTGCTGTGGCCTGATCCCAGGGTTTTAGCGAGGCCGAGAAAATCCAGAGTGAGCGTTTGTTGCGGTTGAGGTAGGTTTGCCGGATATTTTCCTGCGGCTTTATCCTCAATTAAAATCGTTGATTCAGTAACCGGAATCTCATCGGCAAAACGCTGAAAATTGCTCCAGTCCAGCACTAGCAATAAGTCTACGCTGCCGCTGAGGTTAGTCACGATTTCGGAGCCCAGACGGACAATCGCGGCTGACTCGCCTCCGCGTATCTGCGGCCCAAAGGTCTTACGCAACACGCCGTATAAACCCAGCTTTGCCGCTGCTCTGAGCAGCATCTCCCCCGCAGTCACCACGCCGGTGCCGCCGGAACCTACCATGGCGATGGTCAGATTATTCATCGGGTATTACAGTTTTAGTTCTCAAATGATAGATAACGCCCGTATAAGCGGCCGGCAGACAGGTCGGTCCAGCGACCGAAGGGAGTGCTTAATGCGCTGGCTAGGGTTCTACGCACCAGCAAAATCATCGCCGATTACTTCGCTATTAATTTTGAATATTTCATCTGCAATAGATTCAAGCATATCCGTCAGTACCTTGCTGTCGGCAGAATCTTCGAAAACAAACAAACAAAAAGCTGACATGGCATCCAAAACCACGAGCGGTATATAGACGTACTGGTTTACGTGTGTGTCGCAATCATGGTCACGTGGGCCCTTGATTCCTGAGTCATCTCTTTCCAAATAGTGAACACCGAGACTGACCCAACTGCCATGCACGTGGTGTGAACCGATACGCTGGCCTACAAGGTATTGAAGGCGAGGTTTGCCTGTAGCATTAATCATTGAGGCTAGGTCGGGCAATTTCTTTGTGCCCGATATTTCCTCTTCAGATAGGCCTGAGTCATTAATGCAGCGGTCAATCGAGGAAAGCATTCGTTTTTCTATTTTTAGTTGATTCTTGTCCCTAGTTTCGATGTTTTTCTCGATCTCCGCTTTAAACTCAATCTCTGTTCGTAGCCCATTAGCAATATAGCGGTTGAAACGATCGTCGTTAGACGTTCTGCACAGCCAGCCTAGAATTACGCAAGACTCAAAAATACAGCGGTCCAAGATTGAAGTCGTTTCGCCAAATTTCCCTTCATGGGAAAGCGCCACATTAGAATGCATCAATCGCCCACAGCGGTTTATAAGACCAACAAGAATAAAGTAGTCCTCATCTTTTATTTTCTTTAAGGCTGGAGACTCAATACCCAGACAAGCGAGGGAAACGCAAACCATCGCCACGTACTTGTACCACTCAAATAGAACTGGGCGGTAGTCACCTGTTTCTCGGCAACGGTCGATATCAGCTTGAGGTATATCAGGTGGATCTGGAAACATTGACTAATTTGAACCCCGACGCCAAGCGACGGGGCGAAGAGCGCAGCGCATTGTCCCGATAGTGCGTTTTGTTATATGCCGTTCCCCGCTCATGCTATAAGCCTTTTAATTTCACTAAACCAGGTAGCTAAATCCTCATAGCCACCCCGAACCTTAATTCTTTCTACAGTCATTTTTTCAATGGCTTGAGTATTTAGCGATTTTTTCTTGTTACTACTGTGTTCCTTTTTCTTTTCGGCGGTCAACTCATTCCAATTATTATTTGCCGCTATGTTAATTGCCTCAGCAACCAGCATTGGGATGTCATCGTTATCGCCAAGTTCCCCGAGCTGAATAACTGTACCGTTTTCTGCATAAGCTTCTATTATTGCTTCATGGTGAAGATAGTTTTCTAGCTCCAACTTTGATGTGTTAAAGGCGACTTTCTGGCTATTTCCTTCCTTATTTATTCGCTGTACTGCTGTGCGGTATTCTGCAACATCGTTGTCATATATATGCACCTCGGGCTTGCCAAGTCCATCAAGATGCTTCTGCTCTATATAGTGCTTTAATGCTGAACCGCCTGTTATGACATAGCCAACCTCATTAGAACTCATTAAATCGATAAAATTCGAATCATCTTTGTTTATGATTTGGCTATATCTTTTGAGAGCATTTACGTCGTGATTACCCTCTACGTACAGCAAGACTTTGATGCGTTCTGATGGGTTTGGAAGAATTCCAAGAGTAGATATAACTTTTGATATTACGTCCTCGTTATCTTCACCACTAATTGGATTGACGCCATAGTCTATTTTTATTTTGTTCTCATTATCGGTTGATATAAATCTTAACGACTCAATCGGAATTTCTCTGACAAGATTGGCACTATGAGTAGTGAAAATAACTTGGACATCGTCTTGCTGGCTTAACTCAGACAGGGCATCAATAATCATGGTTTGATGATTAGGATGTTGGGATGTTTCAGGCTCTTCAATAGCGTATATTATTGAAGGAGCGTTCTTTTCAGCTTTTCTCTTTTCAGCTTGAGCTTGGAAAAAGCTTAATACTACAAGCCTTCTAATCCCGCTTCCTCTCTTGTTTAGAGGTATGTTGTTTTCGTTCAGCAACGTTAAGTCAAAAACCTTGCTGTAGCTAGGGTCTTTGTTGAAGTCAGATTTAAGTCGTTCAGATATATCTTCGTCGAACTGTTTAAGCTTCTCTATAGTTCGATCTGCTATATCTGTTGAATATTCTTTTACCTTTTCTTCTATATTTTCTAAAAGAACCTGAACCTCTGGTAGCGCAAGCGCTTCATTAATTGCTGACTGTAGAGGGTCTTTTATATCACCATCTTTATCATCAAATGTTTTATCTGATTTAAAGAGCGAGAAGATAGGAAGTAATTTTTTAAGAGCACTCCAGACAGCTTTCAAGTTATCTTCATTGTCGACGTTACCATCTACTTTTAGTTCTTTAAGTGTTCTCTCTCCACCAATTTGATCTCTTATTGCAGCCCTTATTGGAGGATTCTTCCTTTTATTGACTCCATCTAGATCTACATTAAGTTCTTCGGCCGCAGCCTTAAGCGGCGTATTTTTCATGCTTAGAAGGTTTGTTAGTCGAGGGTCTGATGGGTGGTTTGCAATTAGATATATGGCTGTAGTCTTTCGGCCGCCGAAGGTGAATATCTTTTTTATTTCTAATTGGTTATTAGCATTTAATATACCCTCGTCTACTGGCGGAGATGCTACTGAAGTATCTAAAATCACTTCATCGGGAATATTGTCAAAACAGCAGGTAATTTCTATTGAGTTTCCTTCAGCGTTATTGGATAAATCACTCTGATCAACAGAGTCGTTAAAGAAACCATCAATGGCTTCCAGGATGGCTGATTTCCCAATATCATTTTTTCCGATTATGGCGGTCAAATCTTCGATAAAGAAGTCTTGTTCAGATTGGTAGCATCTGAAGTTTTTTAGCGTTATTTTTATAAGTCGCATGCAAATACCCTTATTCTAATTATCGCGCCGTCTATCCGTGTTAGGCATGAATCCCGGGGTCAGGCCTTGTAATCACGTATGTTGAATCCATTCTGCTTTCCCCGACTTTATCGAAAATCACCTAACAACTTCGCGGCCATGATTTGGTGGCACGCTGCAGATCGTCTAAAACAACTGGCGCAACCCATTTCCCGGCCACCCAAATCAATCCCGCTCAGCATTATTCGGCAGGTAGCCGTTATGGGCGAGGAACTCACCGCGGCTTGCCACGTAAGCATCGCTGCCGTCCACGCCGCTGCCATCTACCCAGCGGTTGAAGAAGTTATTGAGTGCGCAGACGCTGATGGCGCTGTGCAGAGCGTCGTCGCTCCAGCCTGCTGCGCGGACTGCGTCGGCGTCGGCGCGGGTTATTTTGCTGGGGGTTTCGGTGAGTTTTTTGACGTATTTCAGTATCGGCTTGAAGGCTTCATCGAAGGGCGTTGCGTCGATGTCTTCGAGCAGGCTGGCCATGAGGTTTACGTCCAGGCCGAGTGCTTCGGCGGCGGCTGTGTGGGCACCGTGGCAGTAATGACAGGCGTTGAGGCCGGAGCCAAACGCAAAAATAAGCTCTCGCTGCATGACGGAGAGTGGTGAGTCGCCGCGCAAGATATGTTGCGCCAGCGGCAGGGCTAACTGGGCAGTCTCCGGATAAAGCTGAAACAGATCGACCAGGTCAGCGGGTTCGGGCAGTGCGGTCAGGTTAGCCATGGTTATCTCCTCCGTTACATAAGCAGTGATCGGTTCTAATGTTTCTCAAACTGTTTTTTGCCGAACAGGATTTCTCGCTGCTGTTCATTTTGCGGGCCGGGTTTGGCTGGTCGCAGGTCGGCCATGACTTCCAGCCCTCGGGCTACTGCTGGTCGCGATTTAAGGCGCGTGATCCAGTTAGCGACGTTGGGGGTGGAATCGATGTCGTGGCCCTGGCGTTCATAATGCAGGGTCCAGGGCAGGATGGCCATGTCGGCGATGGAGTATTGATCACAGACGAAATCTCGGCCTTGTAGCTGTTTATCGAGCACCTGGTAAATACGGCCGGCTTCGTTGGTGTAGCGGTCGATGGCGTAATCGATGGCCTCCGGGGCGTAGTCACGGAAATGGTGGGCCTGACCAAACATGGGCCCAACGCTGGCCATCTGAAACATTAGCCATTGCAAAACGTTGTACCGCGCGCGGGCCTCGGTGGGTAGAAAGCGGCCGCATTTCTCAGCCAGATAGATGAGGATGGCACCGCTTTCAAACAGTGAAATTGGCACTCCGCCGGGGCCTTCCTGGTCGATCATGGCCGGCATTTTGTTGTTCGGGCTGATTTTCAGAAATTCGGGCTTGAACTGATCACCCTCGGCGATATTCACCACGTGGGTCTGGTAGGCCATCTCCAGCTCTTCGAGCAGGATGGTGACTTTAAATGCGTTGGGCGTGGGCCATATATAGAGGTCAATCATTCGTCTACTCCTGACGCTGTTTTCTTTTCGGTGGGGATGTCGGGATCGGTATCAGTTTCGGTATCGGAAGGGGTTTCGGTATCGGTGATGGCCTCATCATCGCCCGTAGCGCCCTCTTCCTCATCTGCCGGTTCACTCGGTTCGCTCCACGGCAGGCTGCGATAGAAGCCGCTTTCGTCGATGGGCACCAGCGGGTATTTGATGATGTCAAAGTAGGGTGAGTAGTCAAAATCGGCAGGTACTGCCAGCCGCGGATCGCGACGAAACAGGCGTATGCCGGAGTCGCTATCCAGCTTAACGACGGGCAAAATCGGGAAACTGACACTGCCAAAGGCTTCGGAGATGACGGTTGAACAGACGGTTTTGGTGGGCATCTGTACGTTGTGCTGAAACAGCACCGAGCGCCAACGCCGGGGCAGGATCGCCCAGGGAAACAGCAGCCGGGCTAAATCCAGTAACTGACGCAGGTTGTAGCCTTTGCCCAGTTCGTCGATGGCGTGGTTGATGACCCGCTGGCTATCGATGTAGGTGAGTGCGCGTGGCCGGCAAATGCGGATGTGCTCGTCGTGGTATTTGGCCAGCGAGGTGAGAATGACCCCTTCGCCCAGCAGGGCCTCAATAATCAATGGGTCCTGGGGGTCGCCCTGATACAGGCGTTCAATCCGTTTGCGGACGGCTTCGTTTTCGATGTCGTGAATACGGCCGATGTAGAGCACCGAATGTGACCAGTGGCTCTGGGTAATCAGCCCGATGACTTCTGAAACCCGGCTGCGGCCTTCGATTAACAGTACGTCGCAGGGCCGAATTTCGTGGCAGATCCGCTCGAAATCACAGGGCGCGGGGTGTTCGCGCGGTTTTTCCGCCATTAGCCAGCGGGCCACCAGATTCGTCAGCGGATCGGTGAGCCTCATGAGGTGGCTGGCTGGTTCACAGCGTGCGGCAGTGCTGCAGCGCGGGGAATTTTTCGCGCAACAGTTCGAGGCTTTGCAGGTTAATCTCTGCCGTCGCCACACCACTCCCCTGCTCGTCCAGCTCGGCAAGAATATCGCCCCAGGGCGAGATGATCATGCTGTGGCCCCAGGTATGGCGACCCCGCTCCCGACCAGCGCCCTGGTCGGGAGCGATCAGGTAGCACTGGTTCTCGATGGCACGGGCGCGCAGCAGGATTTCCCAGTGGGCGAGGCCGGTGGTGGCGGTAAAAGCCGATGGCAGGGCTACGATTTGGGCGCCGGCTACCATCATCTGCCTAAACAGCTCGGGAAAACGGATGTCGTAACAGACCGCCACGCCGAGTTTGCCCCACGGGGTATCGATCACGCAGGAATTTTCGCCGTGTTCGATGGTGGCCGATTCGTTGTACTGCTCCTTGCCAGAATTGAGCGCCACATCAAACAGATGAATTTTGTCGTAGCGACCCAGCAGTTCGCCGTCCGGTCCCACGGTGAGGCAGGCTGCTCTTACTTTGCCGGGTTCATTGGCCAGAATCGGAATGGTGCCGCCTACCAGCACAATTCCGTGCTGACGGGCCTGGTCGGACAGAAATTGCTGAATCGGGCCATCCCCGGCGGGTTCGGCGAGTTTTACTTTCGCCTGGGCATCCGCAGACAGCACGGCAAAATTTTCGGGTAACACGACGATTTGCGTGTCGGTCGCTGCCGCGCTGGCGATCAGGTCGGCGGCTGCTTTCAGGTTTTGATCCAGGTCGTCTGCCGAAACCATCTGGATGGCGGCGACTCTTGGCGAGGAGGATTGAGCTGTCAACGGAAATCTCCCTGATGCGTTAACGGTTAGATGGAGCGAATTGGGTCATGTTGCCTGGTGATTATCAGTGGTCCGAATTTTAATGCAGGGTGACTGGTTACCCCTTGCCGTTTTCTTTATTCTAACTCTGCCAGGAGCCGGGTTTGTCCAGAATGGGATTGATTACGGGTGATTGCAGCATTGTTAGCCCACTATTTAATGAGTCGTCATCGGCTCCAGCGCGGGTCGATGTGAACTCGGGTGCCGATGATGCTATCGGTGGCGAGATTCGCTATCAACTGGACCGGTTTTTTCGCCAGCAGGAGCGGCACGCCCTGCAAATTGCGCGCTATTCAACCCGTAACAGCGACGATGCCGCTGATCTGGTGCAGGAGGCAATGCTGCGGTTTGTCCGCCGCTACAGTCGGCGCGATCAACAGGAATGGCCGCCCCTGTTTCATCGGATACTGCAAAATTGTATGGTCGACTGGCAGCGGCGGCGCGGTGTGCGCGATCGTTTTCGCGGCTGGTTGGGTAAATCGGATGACGAACCGGATCAGGAAGATCCATTTGCCAGGGTGGAAGACCGACAGCAACCCGGTCCCGCCGAATCCGTTGGCGGCGAGCAGATCGGTGATGTCATTGACCAGGCCCTGCAGCAGTTGCCGCTGCGACAGCGGCAGGCTTTTTTGCTGCGCAACTGGCAGGGCATGAGTGTGGCCGAAACCGCTGTTGCCATGGGCTGTGGTCAGGGCAGCGTAAAAACCCATCTTTCGAGGGCGCTGGTGCGGCTGCGCGAATTACTGTCCGACCAGCAGCAGGAGCTTTAAATGAAATACCCAAAGAACAATCAGACCAACGCCCCTGACCGGGAAATGACCCGGCAGATTGTGGACCGGCTTAACCAGCAAACCGAGGAGCTGGATGGTGCAACCCTGTCGCGCCTGGCTCAGGGTCGAAATGCTGCGCTGGATCAGCTCGACGGGGGGCGATTAACTCCGCGCTGGTTGAATATCCGGCGGGTGGAAAGCTGGGCGCTGGTTGCGGTCATAGCCATGGCCCTGGGCCTGGGTGTGCTGCTGGGGCCGCAAACCTTTAACGAGTCGGCCGATAACGGCCTGCCAGAGGGGCTACTGGCGGGCCGTGATGCTGGCCTGGACCAGCTGGCCGACCTGGAACTCCTCGCCGCCGATGATCCCGAGCTGTTTGCTGATCTGGATTTTATTGCCTGGATGGATCAGAGCGACCTGGAGAGCGGCGTTCCGGAAGGCTCGCTGCCGGAAGCGGTGCCCTCCCCTGCCGATAGCATTAGTGGGGAGCATGCCGGTTGAACCACCCGCAAACCATCGCCGAGGGTTATTTGATGAGTCTGATAAAAATCCGGTTCATGGCCGCCCTGCTCTGTACCTGGTCGATGGGTGTTTCGGGGGAGACGACGTCCGCCGGATCGGAAAAGCGACCACCGTTACCGGCCGCACCGGAACCACTGACGACAGAACCCTCGCTGGAATTGCTGGAATTTCTCGGCGCCTGGCAGGCCGATGACGATCACTGGTTGCAACAAATGCGGCAACTTGATGAATCGTCGGTATCGTCGCCGGTGACCCCTGTGCCGGAACCGCCCGCCGGAGATACTCCGTGAAGGGCTGGGTGCTCGCAGTGCTGGTGGCGTGGTTGCCGCTGGCGGCCGTGGCCGAAAATCGCGATCGGGTTGAGGCTTTCTCGGCTGATCAACGCCAGTTACTTGATCGGGTGGCGCCGGACTGGCGGGAACTGCCGGCCGAGCGGCAGCAACAGTTAAAACGTGGGCTCGAGCGCTGGCAAAGCCTGGATCCTGAGGAGCGGAAAAAGATGGCGCCGCGGCTAAAACGCTGGCGCAACATGACGGAAGGCCAGCGCCAGCAGATGCGCAAAAATTATCGTCGGTTCCAGCAGTTGTCGCCGGAAAAACAGCAACGGTTGCGTGAACTGCGGCAAAATTTTCGTAATCTGCCGAGTGACCAGCGCCAGCAGTTGCGCCGCCGCTGGCAGCAGATGGACGATGAGCAACGTCAGCAGATTAAACAGCGACTGGGCGACCGGGCTAATGGTGACTCAGTCAATCGCCGCCCTGCCGATCATTGGAATCAACGTATTCCTCCGCGATTTGATAAGCCTTCGGCGAAAAATCCGGGTAACCAGCCCCGCTAGTGGTGGGGTTGTGGAGGCGCGCGGTCGGGTCATGAGTCATTTGAATGATAAGCAGATAATCGAGGCCTGGCATCGGAATGCCCGGCCCTGGATCACCGCTATCCAGCAGGATCGTATCGAATCCCGGCGGCTGGTGACCAACCGAGCGATTCTTGAAACCGTCGACTCCCTTAATGTTCAGTCCGTGCTCGACATCGGCTGTGGCGAAGGCTGGCTGGTGCGTCAGCTCAGCGCCGCCGGCCTGCGGGTCGCCGGGCTCGACGTGGTCCCCGATCTGCTGGAACAGGCGCGTCGGCTGGGCCCGGAGCGCTATTACCTGATAGCGTACGAAGCGTTATCGGCGCGCAACCCGGCTGATTGTTTTGACCTGGCCCTGTGCAATTTTTCCCTGCTCGGCAAGGAGTCGGTGGACCACCTTTTTGGTGTCTTGTCGGGTCTGTTAAACCCCGCTGGCTCTGTCTCTTATACACATCTCCGAGCCCACGAGACCTCTCTACATCTCG
>OJFP01001171.1_pt1 | contig 14008 bp, 20 predicted proteins | sample 1594141 | NCBI WGS metagenome assembly OJFP01 (sample SAMN05416843, study PRJEB24817) | seawater metagenome | isolation source: Sea water | place: Canada:Atlantic | collected 2013-07
CTGGATGCAGCTTAACCTCTACTTTTAACTTCGGTTATAAATGGGGGGATTACACTTCGCGTGCTTGTCTTTAATACGTACCTTTAATGTCTTGGTGACTACTTTCATTTCAAATTATTATATTATGTAATAAAACAATAGCTATCCATCTCCACCTAAATCAAAGATTATAGATGGAGTATTTCGCTATATCCGATAAACTTTAACTTCATTTGCCAATCTTGTATTGGCTGAGTCTTTCATTAGTGACTTAAAATACTAATGTTCAATCGTTCTTAGACACAGGTTTAAGAACTCTACAACCGTAAGAATTAATCAGGCTTTAAAGCTTGTTTAGTCTGCGGTTTTTTTATGGGTGTTAGTTTTTGCTAATACCTTCCCACGGGACAGTTAATTGAATGTCCTTAGGGATCTTCGTTGCTGTCCCTTTTTTTTGTTTAAATTTAGGAGCAGTAACCATGAAAGTAATTTTATTAGCATTAGTATTTGGCGTTATGTTGACTTCAACACTCGGTTTTTCCGCTGTTGAAGCTGTTAAGGCAAAACAAGTTGAACGGTTAATTCAAATTGATAAGGCGTTGCAATAATGGACGTTATCGAGATCGGTGATTATGTCCAAACGTCACAAGGACCAGGAACAGTGGTCTCTTTTGAAGAGCTCTCAGTCTCCAAACGGTATGGCGTTGAGTTAGATGACAACCCACACCTGTTTTCACCGGCTTTCTTTTGGCGGAAGGATGTACATTTCGTCATTCTGAAGCATGTTCAACCTGAATTAGCGGTAGCACAATTATAGGAGCGCTATATGACACTCAGTGATGAACGAATGTCTGTGAAACTAGCCGTTCTTAAGGAGTTGCAACAGTTTGGCTGGCAGTTACCGGATCGTCTTGGGTTAATGCATACATCTATAGTTTCTTTCAAAGAATACGACAGTGCAGTTGGCAAGAAGATGGCGTTTATTTACATGACTAGGGACGACCTTGATCATAATATTACGCATCTGTCTTCAGTCTATGAAAGTGAAGGTAGAAATGCATTAATTACGACAACCTTAACGGCCCATAATGAGGTTATACATAAGAAAGTAGCACGGTTTGTTTCTGCGATTGATACGGTAGTGTCACAGACGTATGCCGTTAGATTGTTGCTTAAATATGGTTCATCGATTGCTAGACAATCGTAGGCTAAACGAGACTTGTCAGGTTTAACGCGTTAATCACGATAAACCATAAACCCAGGGGGTATTGACCCCTTTGGGACCAATACCCCCTTTTTATTTAATCTTAAAGGAGAGTATTGTGAATAAGGGATTTTTGAAAGAATTGATAGCGTGGATCGAATCTGCTTCATTAGAAGACTTGAACGAAAAACGCGAAACTTTGGCTCAAAAAGCAGCGTCAGGACAATATGAGGCGTCCGAATTGAATCTGGTTATAAAAATTATTGATGAAGAGATCTTAGCTCACCATTGTTTGTTTAAACTGGAAAATAAATAACAAAAAAACCACCTAGTTTCTTAGGTGGTTTTTTTATGCCCGTTACTTTGATTGGGAACCACGGATAAAGTGGGTGTGGTGGCAATCAATTTAGCTTCTGCTTTTGCTATGCCTTCGTGATCATCCTCAAAGACGGCCTTAACTAAGGCATACCCCAGTGGAGACATTGAGGTATCTTCAGCTTCATGCACGACGGTTAACGTGGGTTTTTTCTCTTTCATTGATCTATCAGTCTTCTTTACTGAAATACCAAGCCACCCATACTAGTGTTCCGGCTCCACTACTCATCATGAAAACTAAAGTGATCTCATTTGGACCCATTTATTTATTATTCAAACTGTCCTTCATTGCCTTCACCGGTTTAAATCCGCACACATTTGATGCAGCAATAGTGATCTCGGCACCTGTTTGTGGGTTACGGCCTTTACGTGATGGGCGCTCTCTTTTTTCGAAAGTGCCAACCGCCTGTAAGACAACCTGATCGCCGTTTTTTAGTGACGACGTAATGGTGGTGGATACGCCTGCTAATACTTTCTCAATCGTTGCTTTTGAAACGTCTGAATCAATATTTCCTGCAATGGCATCGATGAATTCTTTTTTTGTTAATTTGCTCATTATTATGTCCTTACTAGTTAATTTAAACTGTCCAACGTCATCTTAAGACTATATAGAAATGGTTAAATTGTTCAACCTTTGCACAACATTATTTCACCCAGTATAGATAGGCTCAAATAACGAAACTCACAAAGTTATCCACAAAAAATGTGGATAACATAGAGCTGAATATTAAGCTGCCTGACACTGACCCTGGTTAGTAACAATATAAACTGTCCAATTTTAATATAAACCGTATATAACGCTAGTTTTAACAATATAAACTGTATATTACCTAAAATCGTATCAGTACTTTTTCCGAATAAAGTCGTATATTCTGACCAGAGGATTAAAGTTGGTCGGCATAAATTAATGTGGTCAAATAATTAAAGTTATTTAACAATAAGTTGGTCATTAGATTACGGAGTTCGATAATGGACAATTTACAGAAGCTTGAGAGTCGCACTCAAGAAGTATTCGAGGACAAAGAAGTGGCCGTTCAGTGGTTAGAAAGCCCTAATCCAATATTAAATAATAAAAAGCCAATAGACCTAGCTACTACAGATGCGGGTTTAAATGAAGTACTGCAACTGTTAGGTCGGCTAGAGCATGGCATATTTTCATGAATATGATGGAATTGGTTAGGGTGGATTTTGTCTATAGGAAGTTGGTTGTTAATGTAATCCACCCATAAGCCTATGGTGATGTTATGAGAATATGTTGATAATATCAGGCGCTTTTTTTCTTACATGCATAAAATGCAAGATGTTTGTGGGAGGTTTGCGTATAAGATTTCCTCTAGTGAAACGTATAAATTCAAGTGCATGTGCTATTTTATTCTTGGATAAATCCTTTATTTTGCAGCAGTCACGATATTGCTTTTCTGAATTGTTGCAACCACAGTATTCGTCATCCCGTAGTTCTTCCATTCTTTCATAGGCGTATGGCGCTGACTGGTAGCCTGGCCATCTGCCTAAAACCTTTAGGTGTTCATGGCGAAGTGCCCACAATGTGTAAAGGTCGAGAAGTTTGACAATTTCATCGCCAACATTCCAAGTATTGTCTTTAAGATCAAAGGCGCAAATTGAGCCTTCAGGGAAATTAGTGTGCCTTGGGCCAATCCATTCATAAGATATAGCGTTTCTCCAAAACCCCCAGCTTCTTGGGAGTAGGTTCGGAGAATACGGTAATGCGCAAAGAAATGTGGCCTTCTTTCCTAACTCCGCTAAGACAGAGCTTTCTGTTAGTAGCCACATACCTTCTTCTTGATACCAGATTTTAGTCCCAGGATAGGCTTCCTGTACTGAACCTAACTCTGCTTCGTAATGGCTACGAAGACCTGAGCATGGGGTCGGTGAGGTTCCACTGGGCGGCCAGGGTCTGTAGGCTTCCCTTTGCTGTCTGGTGGTCCTTTCCCTCGATCTGGTTTGGGGTCTTCTCTGTCTTGATGAGACATAGTTCATATCCTCGCCCAGTATGGATGAAGCAATGACGGTATCGCTGGGCTTAACAATACCGCCGTTGTACACGCGAGGAAATTGGTTACGGTCAAGTTGTAGACCGATTTCCTGCAACGTATTCTTAGTGTCGATTTTCATATTGTATTTCTCACAGAGAAATGGCTTACTGTTTGATTTTTGCTCATTTTGGCCTCCTTAAATGCAATGTCGTTTATAATTTTTCTCATATTTTCTGATCTTGGAGGCTAAACTTTCCTCCTTATCATTACTTACTGTCGAGATCAAAAATGTGGCGATTTTTTTTGCCACTTTCTCAATATCACCAGTATTTAGCACATAGGAAGCGCAAGAATAATGGATACGATGGATACAAATACTGAAACTTATTATTCAGAAATTGAAATACAAGACCGCCTAGATAATCTGGAAGAGGCTGATATAGCTCGGATACTTCAGATATACCGTACACTAGGCTGCCATGCCCGATCAGGCCTGTCAGAGCACGATGTTTTAGGTCAAGTAATCGTTAAAGCCCTCTCTCTCGAACGACGTTGGCCGAGAGGTGTTAAACCCATCAGTTTTTTAATTGAAACTGGTAGAAGTATTGTCAGTAATGAAGAGGAAAAATATTCAAAATTAAAAACGACGCCGACCATTGACGAGTTATCAGCGGTTGATGAGAAATCGAAGCCAACCAGTACAGTTTCAAAACTTTCTAATCCAGCTGCTGAAGCTCATATTGAACAAACTCAGTCCGATGGCGTTATTTTAGAATGGATCAATAAAATTCATGAAATTTTTCAAGGTGACCAGGATGCTAGCTGTTTTATTAGGGGAAAGTTAGCAGAACATAAAAAATCTAAAATCCTTACTTTGTGTGATTTTACCGATCAAGTTTACAGAAATGTTGAAAAAAGAATCAAAGATAAGGTTAGAAAACAATTTCCAAATGGGCTTTCTTGGTGGGAGGTAGAGTCATGAAATTGGAGTTTATAAAGCAAATTAATGAATATGTAATCGATGCAACTATGGAAGCAAGTGACGAAGAAATTCTTGCGACCATCGGAGATAGTGGATATCCCTCTCAGAATGATATTCACCAAGCTCGTGAGCAGATTACTCTAGCGGTTAAAGAGCAGCGGCAACATAGGTTCCTTCAGAAAAAAGCGGATTTTCAAGCATATAAACAAGAGCAGAAAAGCGTACAAAACGTTCTCGCTAAACGCTCTATCCCTGAAATGCTATCTGATATTGTGGAAGCCATGCAAAACCAAGAAAAAGTTCCCGAAGGCATTATTTTGGCCTTTAGAAAACAAGGCCAGAACGGCAGCGAGGATGATATTAAAAAAATCTGGAAGAATTTGGTAGAGCTAGGCCTGATTGACTCAGACGATGATAATCATACATGAGGTTTAGACAACAGCCGGACGATATTCTGAAAGAATTAGGTATATATGAACCAGAAGATATTGATCTGGATTTAGTTGCCTATTCACTGAATGCTGACATCAAACGCGCTGCTTTATCCGACTGTGAGGGAAATATTATCGGTACTGATCTAAAAGCGATTATTACCATTAATGACAATGCAGACCCTCGGCGTCAGCGGTTTTCACTTGGGCATGAGCTTGGACACTGGGTTAATGATCGAGGAAAAAACTTAACCTACCGTTGTGATCTCAACGATATGCGACAGCGTAATATGGACAGGAGAGACTTCAGGCAACAAAAAGAAGTACAGGCTAACAAATTTTCTGCTGAGTTAATCATGCCTAATCATATCTATGGTCGATATCTGAATAATCTTGATGCTATAACAGATACCATCAATTATTTAGCAAATGAATTTAACGTGTCGCGTACCAGTGCAGCCATTCGTTTCGTTGAAGCATGCCAGCATCCATGTATTCTCGCCTGTTGGGATAAAAACGGTAATAGGCGATGGTTTTCCAGAAACCCCACTGTTCCGGATTCAATCTGGCCTCATCGTAGGATCATGCAGCCGTATAGTGCCTTTAAGACTTCAGATGGTTTAGAGGTCGATGCTGACAAATGGATTGGAAACGAAAATTCCGAAGACTATGTCGTTATTGAGAGTGTCTTTTCTAATGGCTATGATTTTTTTTCGCTAATTTGGTGGAGAGATGAAGCACAGTTGATAGCTCAGTAAGTCAAAGTACTTTTGGTGCTAAAAGTAGTATCGGTATTTGAACGCTTGCTACCACAAAAAATTGCTCAAATTGTTGGCTATGATGACTGTTAATTTTTAGTAGCTATTACAGTAATGTGCCTAAGCTCCATTACTCTTAATCAGGCAATTACAGCATTAACGATAAATGGCTAATAAGTATTTCAAAATGAACACACCTTTCTTGCGTAGCTCATTACTTGTACGGTGCTGACCGAAAGCGGGTAGATCGACCGCAGAAGTAATAACAGCTTGCTCATTGGCTTCATCAACTCGGTTCTTAACATTGGCTTTTCTTCGAGTTTTATCAATAAGAGAGTCCATGCCACCCGTCTTAACAAGTTCTTGATAGCGATAAAATGTATCTCGCGACACCCCTATCACTTTACAGGCTCGGGATACATTGCCTAGTTCTTCAGCCAGATTTAATAAGCCAGCTTTGTGTTTAATGATTGGATTGTTAGTATGAATCATGAGAGTTACCCTTTTTATGTTTTGATTAAAAGATTCGACACCTTTATCAAAACGGGTAACTCTCTTCAGTTCAAGCTGAAGTGTCAGGTGAAGTCGGAACTAATACATATTAAGAAAATCTGCACCCAACCCCATTATTGATTGCCTTCTAATTTTTGATTTGAACTTAGCCCTTTACGCATTGTTTCTACCGCATCGGTTGTCTTGTTGGTTAATTCAATCGCGACTGTTAATTGTTCTTGAACATGTTTAAGCAGCTCTCCAGCTTCAGGAAACTCATTAAACAAGTCATCAAACTGAGATTCCTGTTCATAATCAAATTCTTCTGATGTTTCTATCGCACGACCTATTTTAATCCAGTGTTCGGCTTGTTCATCAATGGAGCGTTTTTGAAGTTTTGCCTCTTCTTCAATGCGGGTCATTTCTTTCATCGATATTTATATTGCTCCACTCGAACTCATTTTAGGTCCCATTCAATTATTGGCTTCTACTAATTTTATCCATAACTGTGTGTTTTATTGCGTTAAAGTCGCTTTGATGCGGCTTTGTAAACTCGATTACGCTCACGCTTGCCGACCGCAATAACCAGTATTTCAACCTCATTATCATAAACACGATAAACAAGTCTAAACCCAGAGCTGCGAAGTTTAATTTTATAAATATCTCTCGCTCCACTAAGTCGATCTTTTTCAACTCTAGGTGATGCTAGCCTTTTACTTAGTTTCTTTTTAAACTGTTCACGTATCGGCTTATCAAGCGTATTCCATTCTTTTTCTGCATCCTCAGAAATGCGAAGCTTATAGCTCATCAAGTGTTACCACTCTTGATGGTTGGCCTTTACGCTCACGAACAATCTGAGCAAGTTCTATATCTTCTAATTTATCCATTAATAGTTCGTAAGCAGCAGCAGGAATTGCATAGAAAACAGGCTCGTTACGATTGAGTATTGCAACCGGAAATCCTTCACCCTGCTCCATGACTGCCATAGGATTTTTTTTAAGTTCTGAGATACCAGCGCTTACGTCTGCAAGTATTAGGTGAGTTGCCATAATTAGACCTTTTAATAAATGTTTAACAGGTCTAATTGTATCAAGAAGTAATACGTAAAACAATGACAAACGACCTGTTATTAGGTCTTTTCATTCTGTGTAAAACCAAGGTTTAACGGATTTAGCGGAATTCTCCTTCCATAGATAAAATCTGGGTGGGAGATGGATAGCTGTCTACGTAGGTCTATCTCGGTTTTCGATATACTCTCGAAGTATGTTAATGGGCGCACCACCTGCTGTTAGCAGGCAGTAAGCGCGCGACCAAAGAACGGGCTTCCAGTAGTATTTTTCCAATTGCTTAGGGAACTCCTTTCTGATAAGCCGACTACTCACTGTTTTTAGAGAGTTAACTAGTTTAGACGGCTGTATCGTCGGATTAAGTGAGAGCAGCAAATGAATATGGTCGTTTTCACCGCCAAATTCGATTAATTCAACTTCCCATTGTTCACATTGCTTGCGACAGATTTCTTCTAGCCGTGTAAGTATCTGATCAGTGAAGCATGGGCGACGGTACTTTGTCACTAACACCAAATGGTATTTCATGTCATAAACGCAATGGTAATGTGATTTCATAAATTTACACTAAATCTATTTATGCTATATTAACACCAATGAAAGTAATGACCAAAACATTAAAAGTTAGGATCAAGGATAGGCACGCAAAGCGCCTATCTCGCATGGCGAGATCTGTTAACTTTACTTGGAATTACATCAATGAGTTAAGCGAACGTTCTATTAAAGAGCGCAGTAAATTTATGTCAGGGTATGATTTACAGGCCTACACCAAGGGTGCAGGCAAAGAGCTGGGCTTAAACTCCGCAACGCTGCAGATGATTGGCCATGAGTATGTTACTCGTCGTAAGCAGTTTAAAAAACGTAAACTTAACTGGCGTAAATCTCACGGAGTTAAGCGCTCATTGGGCTGGATACCGGTTCGTAGCGATTGCGTTAGTTATAAGCAAGGTCAGATATACCATCATGGTGCTTACTATGGTGTTTGGGACAGTTATGGCTTAAGCGATTACACGTTTAAATCTGGCTCCTTCAATGAAGATACCAGAGGCAGATGGTATTTCAACGTCGTCGTTGAAGTAGAAGTTAAGCCATTAGCCGGTAAGTCGTCAGTAGGCATTGATTTAGGCTGCAAGGAAGCCGCCACTGACTCCAATGGAGGCGGTGTTATTGGGCGTGAATACCGCAAACTTGAAGAGAAACTTGGGTTGGCTCAGAGAGCCAAGAACAAGACTCAAGTTAAAACGATTCACGCTAAAATCAAGAATAGAAGGCAGGATAGCCTGCACAAATACAGCCGTAAATTAGTTAATGCTAATGCAGCTATCTTTGTTGGTAACGTTAATTCCAAGGCTGTGGTGAAAACCAAAATGGCTAAGTCTACGCTGGATGCGGGATGGGGAATATTAAAAACTATGTTGGAATATAAATGCGCTAACGCAGATATAGTTTTTGAAGAGATTAACGAAGCGTACACAACCCAGACTTGTTCGTGCTGTGGGATTATTCCCGACAGTAGTCCGAAAGGTAGGATAGGTCTTGGAATAAGAGAATGGACTTGTACCGGGTGCGGTACGAAGCATGATAGAGATATCAATGCTGCTAAGAATATTCTCCGCCTCGGGCATGAGGCGCTAGCTGTAGGAATCCCCCACTATAGCCGCTCTGCGGCTTAGTGGCGGGAGGATGTCAATATCATTAGATTAGCTCCTTGCTTGCAGAGCTTACTTATTCATTTTCCCTAGGTAGGGTATTTGTAGTTTTGAAAAACACCCTCGTTCCGTTGACTGGAGGGGGCAGCTAGGAGGGGCAACGGCCCTGTTTGTTTAATAATTAGTTCTTAGTTATATTTATTCACTGCATCTTTGTTAAGCAAATTGGGGGAGGGTAGACGGTTAAGTTCACTCTAAAGGGTCACTCTTTTTGAGTATTACAGCGTTGTGAGTATGTTAGTATCGGTGCTTTGATTTTTGCGGTCTAATAGCTTGGTAGACGGGTAATATCGACATTAATAATTAATGGCAAATCACGGATTAGAATGGCCTTATTTCAACAAAAAATTATTCAAAAAGCGCTCAGTAAACAAGCGCTAGACATTCCACAACCACAACTGGATATTCTCCAGAACTGGAAAGAAAGTATCGAAAGCGGCTTGCTTCTAAGTCAGACGGAAGTAGCTGTACATGCGCCTTTCACGGATAGAATTATGGCGGGTGTTCTGGGGTATCAAACGATAGGCCACGGAGAAAACTGGACTGTTTCTCGTGAGTACGGTGTGGCCAGTGGTGCGGTGGATTTAGCATTGGGCCATTTTGGTCAAGACAAGAGCCAGGACACAGTGATTGCTCCGTTCGAGCTAAAAGGAGCAAAAACTAAAAACCTTGATGCGATTATGTCGGGTCGTCATAAAACCCCAGTGCAACAAGCTTGGGATTACGCCCGCGATATAAAGGGTGCTCAATGGGTGTTACTGTCTAACTATGTCGAACTGAGACTCTATGCGGTCAGTGAAACATCACTCGTCTATGAATCGTTTCAATTGGCAGACCTAACCGATCCCCTAGAATACGCCCGTTTTGTATTGCTACTGCATGCTGACAACCTGTTAACAGGCAAAACCTTAGCGCTGCTACAACAGAGCCAACAGGCTGATAAAGACATCACAGATAAGCTTTATGAGGATTACAAGGCCTTACGTGAGTACCTTATTAGCAGTCTGATTGAAAACAATCAGAGCTATGCGCCGATCAACCTCATTACACCAGCCCAGAAGCTTCTCGACCGCCTATTATTCGTAGCGTTTGCTGAAGACAAGGGGTTGATTCCAGACAACACAATCAAAAATGCATTTGAACATCAAGACCCATACAACCCGCGCCCGTTGTATGACAACTTCAAAGGTTTGTTTAATGCAATCAACGTAGGTAACAAACAACTTCAAATACCCGCCTATAACGGTGGTTTATTCGCACCGGATGAAATGCTAGATAATCTAGTGGTAACAGACGCCGTGTGTCAGGCGGTTAATGAACTGGCCGAATATGATTTTGATTCTGAAGTATCGGTGACGGTGCTTGGCCATATTTTTGAACAATCCATCGCTGATTTGGAAGCTTTAAGCACTCAAATTAGTGAGGGCCATTTACCGGCCAAAAAAGAACCCAAAAGTAATTCAGTTAAAGGCAAACGTAAAATCAATGGGGTTGTATATACTCCTGACCACATTACCGCCTTTATCGTCGAACACACACTCGGCAAGCACCTAGAGACACAGTTCCAACAACAACTGTCTGAATACGGTAAATTCAAAAAGGATGGCACGATTCAATGGAAAAAAGGTAAGCAGACAGAACTTCGCTTCTGGTACGCATGGCAAGAAACACTGAAGGGCACGAAGATAGCAGATGCTTCATGTGGATCAGGGGCCTTTTTAGTAGCCGCTTTTGATGCTCTGTATGCAGAATACCAGCGGGTAAATGATAAATTGGCTGAAATCACCGGTCAGCATTCGGTACTGGATCTAAATAAAACAATTTTGAATAACAACCTGTATGGGGTTGATATTAATGCTGAGTCAATAGAGATCAGTAAGCTATCGTTGTGGCTTAAAACTGCTGAACGTGGGAAGTCATTAACCACACTGGACGACAACTTAGTTACAGGTAATAGCCTCGGTATTGAAGCAGCTGCACCCGGTAGTGAATTTGCTTGGCATGCGGCCTTTCCAGACATTATGGAAGCGGGTGGTTTTGACGTGATTTTGGGTAATCCACCCTACGTGCGACAAGAGTTATTCAGTGACATAAAGCCTTGGCTAGAAGAGCATTTCGAGGTCTATCACGGTGTGGCGGATCTCTATGCTTATTTCTACGAACTGGGTCATAAGTTATTAAAGCCGGGGGGACGCTTGGGTTATATTTCCTCTTCAACCTTCTTTAAGACCAGCTCTGGTGAACCTTTGCGCCGTTATTTAAATGAACAGACCAGTGTGGAGAAGATGGTCGATTTTGGTGATTTACAGGTTTTCGAAGGGGTCACCACCTATCCTGCCATTGTGGTCGTTGAAAAATCAAAGCCGAAGCCCCAAACGCGCATTGAACTCTTAGTGCTTGAGGATAAGCTACCGAAAAATCTCTCTCAGTATTTTGTTCAGTACGGAGGCGAAATGCCCCAAAGCCAGCTCAGTACAAATAGCTGGCATCTGGAAGATGAAAGACTGGATGCGTTAAGGAAAAAACTAACGCAGGGACACACGACACTGAAGAAGGCCTATGGTTCGCCTTTGTATGGCATTAAAACAGGACTAAATGCCGCCTTTGTTATTGATGACAACACACGTAAAAGATTGATTGGTGAAGATCCTCGCTCAGAAGAATTGCTAAAACCGTTTTTAGAAGGTAAAAACTTGAAAGCATGGCACGCTGAGCCTGGAGGGTTATGGTTGATTTTTACGCGTCGAGGAATAGAGCTTGAGAATTACCCGGCTATTCAACGTTACCTTGAACAGTTTCGGGAACGTTTGGAACCAAAACCAGCAAGTTGGGCGGGTATTGCAAATAATAAAAAGTGGCCAGCAGCCAAACCAGATGATTGGCCAAGCGATTTTATGAATGAATGGCCAATAGACAAGCCCTATGAATGGGGTGATAAATGGACATGGCCTGGTCGTAAATCAGGCCCTTATCGGTGGTACGAGATACAAGATACTGTGGCTTATTATGATAAGTTTACCCTGCCAAAAATCTTTTATCCTGACCTATCCCAAGGGCCCAAATTTCATTTAGATAAAACCGGTCACTTTGCTGTAAATACGATTTATTTTATTTCCAATGCGGATCAATATTTACTTGGATTATTAAATTCGACTTGCTGTTGGTTCTTTCTCAAGGGAATTTGCGACGCAATGCGAGGAGGAGAGTGGAGGTTACGTTTGTTCGGACAGAACATGGAGAAAATCCCTGTTCCAGCGGTGACAGATAAACAGAAGTTACATATTGGTGATTTGGCGGAACAGTGCCAATCCCTATCTGAACAACGATATAACATTCAATATAACTTTCGCCGCCGTTTGCCTGATCTTTGCTCGACGGATCAGGCCTTCAAATTAAGCAAAAAACTAGATCAGTGGTGGATGCTTGATTTTGATAATTTTCAAAAAGAAATTAAGAAATCATTCAAGGGTGTAATACCTCTTGCTGAGCGTAATGAATGGCACGATTATTTTGATGCTGAACAAAGAAAAAGCGCTGACTTATCCCAACAACTCGTGCACCTTGAGAATCAGCTAAATCAAGAGGTCTATGCGTTGTTTCAGTTGACCAAGGAAGAGGTGGCTTTGCTGGAATCAAACCTTTCTATTTGACCCCAGCATTGCCTTATGGCCATCGTTAATCCCAGGGCGTATGAACGTTGCCGGTATCATTCAGTCGATCAAACTCAATACTCTCCCAAAAGCCTTCTGGTGCAGGGATTTCCATTTCCTTTAGTTTATCTTTAAAAATCTCGGTATCTTGCGCTCCAGATGCTTTGGGATCGTTCAAATTATGATACATAATGTCATCCGATTCGGTCTCTACAACGACCATGAATATTTCATTCATGGGTCGATCCCAACCCGCTAAGATCGTCAGCTCATTGTGGTCAAATGTATGTTGGCTCATGATTGAACCTCTTTGTATTTAGTCATTTTAATAAATTGCATAATCGCGCCCTTATTTGTTTATTAAGACCACTATAAAACGTGTCTTGTTAAGTGCAAATGAATAGCATGATTACATAAGATCCAATTCACCATCATTAGCAAAAAGTCGCCAAATCAATCGCCCTTTAAACCACACATAAGCAGGGTAGAAAAACACATGGTCTTTTAAGAACGCTCTAACTTCATCAATCGTAGCGGGTGGGTGCTCGCCGAGCGGTGAATAAAACGCTAAATTATTAATGTCAGACATAATAAATTCTTTGCATTCATCTTCCGAATAACAATCTATTGTTCTTTTATCAGGTTCTTCCTCGTCAAAAGAAAACAAGGCTTCACGCGCCAAGCCATCAATAATGAAGTGAACGGTGTCAGGACATTCTATGTAGAGCGGGTCGTCATGGAGCATTTCATTATCTGCATCTTTCACATCAAAGCCAAAAATAAAATGATTCTTGAATAACCGTTCTGTTTCTTTGGTTAATGTGGGTGAGAGTTCTTTCAAGTAGGCTACCCAGTCTTTATATTCGGGCGGCAAGGCAGGTACGTCAGCCAATATATCTGGCGGGGTCTGTTTGAGACAAGCGTTAACGTGGTGAAAGTCGTTATAACCTAAGTTCTTTGCTTCTTGCTCTATTGCTGCAGCAAGGTTAACAACTGTTCCTGAGTCGGCTTTAAGGCGCTTTTTTGCAGCCTTTTTAATATTGGATAGGGTGGTTTGAGTGGTAAAAATGTAATTCATCATAATCTCCGTCAAAGCCTAGAAGCGTGCCCACTACGCTGTCGGCAAGACAACGATTAGATAAATTGTGTTGAATCTCTCAGCGAACCGAGTTTGCCAATGTGGGCGGCAGACGTGATTTGTCATCTGCCTTCGATTATAAACAGAAATTAGCCGTTCGCCAATAATTAATCATCAGTAGTGCTGCCACCATCTAGAACCTTAATGGCTTTAAAGGCGATCCACTAGCCATAGAGTTTATCCATCGCACCGTAAAACCCCGCCGTTCAGGGCGGGGATATAAGGTGATACT
>OJFP01001179.1_pt1 | contig 13937 bp, 14 predicted proteins | sample 1594141 | NCBI WGS metagenome assembly OJFP01 (sample SAMN05416843, study PRJEB24817) | seawater metagenome | isolation source: Sea water | place: Canada:Atlantic | collected 2013-07
CGAGATGTAGAGAGGTCTCGTGGGCTCGGAGATGTGTATAAGAGACAGCAGCTAAACCTTATTTGGGGAACACTTGCAGTAAATGTTATTGGCAGTTTACTAATTGGGCTTATCTTAGGTTATACATTAAAGACAACTGGTTTAAACCAAAATACAGCATTACTGTTGGCAACTGGATTTTGTGGTGGCTTCACCACATTTTCTACATTTGCCTATGAAAACCAAGGGCTGTTAAGAACAGGAGATTATACTACACTTCTTTTATATACAATAGGAAGTTTTGTGTTAGGTATTTTAGCTGTTTTCCTCGGACTTTGGTTTGTAAAAAGCCTTAGTTAGTAATCGTATCTTTTTCCTTTTTAGCATAGTTCTTTACACCAGCGTGTATTGCTAAACTAATATGATTGTCTTCTGGAGGAATTGGGCAAGAGTACTTGCCACTATACGCACAATACGGATTGTACGCTTGGTTAAAGTCTAGAACAATAACATCATTCTTTGGTATTTTTAAATCCAAATATCTTCCACCAGCATAGGAGTCTTCGCCATTACTGTTATCTGTAAATGGTAAGAATAGATAGTTGGCATACTTAGGGTCTGTAATTAATTGCTGGCTTTGGTAAATATTTAAAACAAACTCTTCATCTTCCAACATAAAATGAGCTTCACCATATTTAATATATACAGGTTTACGCTCAGTTGTGGTTTCCATTATAAATGGTGACTCAGAAGGTGTTCTAACAAACTTTGCTTTTACAACCAAATTGGTATCAATAGGAAAGAAATCTAATGTTTTAAATGCTTTAAAATCTTCTTTAGGCAACGGAGATTCTAAACTATCTTTAAATTCATGATTTATTTTTTCCTGAAATTTTAGGGCTTTTTTAATTAGAATACTGTCTTGCGCAACAGCAGAAAAGCTAATTAATATTAAACAGATATAGGTAAGCGTTAAACGCATCTTTTTCTTTTTTTTTGCAAAATTACAAAAGTGATTCCTTTTTTTATGTAGCTTTACATCAATTAATTACGAGATGAAAAGACAACAATCAATTTATACATGTACTATGGTCATTTTAAGACCTCGGACTACTGTATTCTGATTGTTACTTATATATAACGATTTCACAATGTCCGATGGTATAATCATCGGGCATTTTTTTTGTCATTTACTATAATTTACTCGTTGCAAACATTTTACACATTGTACTATCATGAAAATAGATAGTTAACTATTTAAATTCATTCTAAATAAACAGACCTTTACAAAAATCAACCATATGAAATTCTTTAAATTTTACGCAGACTCTTTTAAGGGCTTAAGTAGAGAAATGTGGTACCTCTCTATAATTATGTTTATAAACAGAGCTGGCGCCATGGTAATCCCATTTTTAAGTTTATACCTTACCAAAAGTGAAGGCTACACCTTACCACAAGTGGGCTGGATAATGTCTGCATTTGGAATTGGCTCTGTAATTGGGGCTTGGGTAGGCGGACAGTTAACAGACACTATAGGTCATTATAAAACAATGGTGCTAAGTTTAATATTAGGTGGTTTAGGGTTTATAGGTCTACAGTATTTACATACTTTTTGGACGCTAGTTATAGGCGTAGGTGTTGTGATGATATTTGTAGACTCATTTAGACCTGCGGCTTTTACAGCAATTAATGCTTATAGCAAGCCAGAAAACAAGACCAGAAGTGTAACACTTTTACGTTTAGCAATAAACCTTGGATTTTCTATGGGTCCAGCGCTTGGCGGATTAATTATTACTAGTTTAAGTTATAGTGGACTTTTCTGGGTAGATGGTGTTACCTGTGTAATTGCAGGGTTTTTACTTATAAAATTACTAGACCCTAAAACTGCAAGAGAAGAGCATCAAGAAGTTGTACAACATCCATTATCACCATATAAGGACTTTACTTACTTATGGTTTATACTAGCCATCATTTTATTTAGTTTGGCATTTGTACAGTATTTCTCTGTAATGCCATTATTTTACACCAACATTTATGCGCTAAGTGAAGATGAAATTGGTTTACTATTAGCATTAAATGGTCTTGTGATATTCTTACTCGAAATGCCACTTATAAAATATTTAGAAACCAAAGCTGTATCTGTACTAACCTATATAATTTGGGGAACAATTTTAACAGCATTCAGCTTCTTAATCCTCAATGTTTTTTCTTGGATAGGTGTATTAATTATAGGTATGTTATTAATGACCGTAGGCGAAATGATTGCGTTCCCGTTTACAAATAAGTTTGCATTAGATAGAGCTAAAGGCGGAAAAATGGGTGCATATATGGCACTTTATAGCATTTCATTTTCAATAAGTCACATTTTTGGGCACAATACAGGTATGAATCTTGTAAGCAACTTTGGGTATACGGTAACTTGGTTTACAATGGCTGCTTTGCTTGGAATAGCAGTACTTATATTCCTTTCTATAAAGTTAAAACAAAGATAATTTGGGCGTTTCCGCCAGTACTAACTGGCGGTCGCGCTTTCGTCGTTACACGGTAACTTACCTCAATCGCTAACGCAAAGAGATTCTATTTTTTAATAGCCTTCATAAATCGTTTAAGCTCTTGTGTAACTTTTGGTGCTAATATGGCAAGTCCTATCATATTAGGAACTAGCATAGCAAAGATCATAGCATCACTAAATAATGTCACTGCTCCTAAACTTGCAGCAGCACCTACTACAGTTGCACAGCAAAATAAAATCTTATAGATATACTCTATCTTTTTAGTTCTCCCGAATAGGAAAGACCAAGCTTGGTAGCCATAGTAAGACCAAGAAATCATAGATGAAAATGCGAAGAGTATAACAGCTAAACTCAGCAAATACGGAAACCAAGAAATACCTGTTTCTAATGCCTGTGCAGTTAATAAAACACCTTCTTCATCAGACAATTGAGCGCCTATTTGCAATTGCCCTGTTATTATAAGGACCAACGCCGTCATTGTACACACCACAACAGTATCAATAAATGGTTCAAGAAGGGCTACCAATCCTTCACTTGCTGCGTATTTGGTCTTAACGGCACTATGCGCTATAGAGGCACTACCAATTCCTGCTTCGTTTGAAAATGCAGCTCTTTTAAAACCTTGTATAAGTACTCCAATAAATCCGCCAGCAATACCTTGTGGACTAAAAGCTCCATCCCAAATGGCTACAAATGCAGTTGGAATTTCAGAAAAGTTTAAACCTAATATTGTTAGCACAGCCAAGACATAAGCCACAACCATTACTGGTACAATCTTATCTGTAACCTTGGCTATTTTCTTTATACCACCAATAATAACAATGCCGACAAGAATGGCCATTATAATACCAAACACCCAACCTTTACCGTAAATAAAGCTTTGCTCTGCTCCAGTAACATGTTCAAACAACTTAAATGCTTGATTTACTTGAAACATATTACCACCACCAAAAGAACCACCAATACACATAACAGCAAATAAAGCAGCCAGTAGTTTTCCTAAGCTGTGCAATCCTTTTTCTCCTAAGCCTTTTTTAAGATAATACATTGGGCCACCAAACACGGTACCATTTGCATCTATCTCTCGATACTTTACGCCTAATGTGCACTCCACAAATTTTGAGGACATCCCTAATAACCCAACTAAGATCATCCAGAATGTTGCGCCAGGACCACCAATTGATAACGCTATAGCAACACCAGCAATGTTTCCTAAACCTACAGTTGCAGATAGCGCTGCTGTTAATGCCTGAAAATGGGTTACTTCTCCAATATGACCTTCTACTCTAATAGTATCTGGCTGGTCTCCATTTACAGTAGAGACTGTATTAGAAACTTCTATTTCTCCAGCTTGTTCAATTGCCTCATAATCGCCTCTTACTACTTTAATAGATTTTAAAAAACCACGTATGTTTATAAATCTAAAATAGATTGTAAAGTAACTTGCCCCCAAGATTAAGACTATAAGCACCCAAGGAATGCCTACGTTTTCTGTTAGTGGTATTTCAGCAAAGATTGCATCTGTAAACCAGCTTGTGGCATTTTCGAAATACGTGTTTATCTGTTCGTCTAAAGTTGATTGAGGAATTGCCATTGTTAAGAAGTATTGATTCCTAACAAATATGTTGAGATTACCATTAAACTAAAAGGTTACACACTGCTGAAAAATAATCCTCGATTAGTTAAGCATATGGTTAACCATAGGTAAACACTAGCTTTAAAGCTTTACAACTCTTTTCTAGCAAACTCTATAAGCTGTTCTTTTCCTCCAGATCCACTTATGTTTAATAGCTTTTTTATTTGATGAATATGTGTCTGAAAACCATCTACACTAATATTCATCTCTTCTGCAATTTGGGTATAGGAATGAGTGTCTCCAAATTTAGCTAAGAAAGTCAAGACTTCTTTCTGGCGTTGTGACAACTCTATTTTAGAAGATTCTGTAAGTGTTTCAACTTTAATTTTTAAAGATCTTATGGTATCAAGATGACTCTCATTTGCTATAAGTAATTTATCAAGCTCTGTGGAAAGTTTCAAATTTTCAGAATTTAAATGCTCCAATTGAGATTGCTTCATCTCGCGTTCAGTTAAAAATTTCCAACTGTATAACAAGATTGAAAATAATAAGATATAGATAAATTTAAAAGAGAGTGCCGTTATCATTCCTGTTAATGTCCAGAACTCCTGATCTATATAGGTAACCACTCTATCTTGTGGTATAATTCTATGAGACACAGCTACAATTATTAGTACAAACAGTGCAAAAGATGGCAAATACATAAACTTCATCTGTCTGTTACTAAAAGCCTTATTTAGCTCATTAAGTAAAGAAAAGGCAACTATTATAGAGATTGGAATATCTATAAGCCAGATAAAATTATTGCTAATAGCTACGTTTGTGTAAGATGCTGCTATAAACACAAATGCTATAATACCCATAACGCCAGAAAACAATGCTATAAATTCTTTTTCTGTAAAGCGTTGTACCAACCGGACAACCATTGGTCTAAATTTATTATGCTCTATAGATGGTAATGAGAGTAAAATAAACATAGAGTTTAGTAATGATACTGTAACTCCAGAATATATTAAAAGTTTATGTGTTGCGCTTAAGCCAAAAACCTTAACACCTAATAACTGTATTACAGATCCAATACCCCAAATAAAGATGGCCCAACCAAACCATTTTATACCATTTACTTTGGTATTATTTTCTTCATAAGGTAATTCCTTTTTATAAATGCGCTGGATAACAAAAGCACTTAATAAGCAGACTAAAGCTGTAACCGTATGTTCTATTGTAAATAACATGGTTGTAATTTAAGCTTTTATAGGATTATTGTCTACAACTTTAGATAATACAATTTGAGTTTTACACTCACCATAAGTAATTAGATCATCAATAAGGCGCTCTAAATGCTGTTGATTTTTAAGCACAACTTCCATGACAATATTTTCGTTTCCCGTAATACGGTAGCAGTTAATAACCTCATCATAGGTTTTTACTTTTTCTAAAAACGGTTTTAATTTACCCATAAATGCACGCAAGGTAATAATAGCTTTTAAGTGATTGCCTACCATTTTATAAGAGACCTTGGTTGTGTACCCTTCAATAATTCCTGCGTCTTCTAATTTCTTAATTCGCTCTGAAACTGCAGGAGATGTAATACCTACTTGCCTCCCAATTTCTGCATTACTAAGTCTAGCATTTTGCTGTAAGAGTTTTAAAATTTTAGCGTTAATTACATCTACCAACATATTAAAGCAATTTGAATTAAAATAATTATTATTTAAAGTAAATATACTCTTTTACATTAAAATCTAAATATAAGATTTGTAATTACTCATTAATTTTGATGAAAACCAGAATAAAAAAATGCACCTCATTTCTAACTCATATAGCCATCCTACGGCACATTTATCTGCTAAAGAATTATTAGGTTCTGCTAGAAATGTATTGCGTTTAGTTAAGCGTTTAAAAATTAAGCAAGCATCGTCTAAATACGACTTAAATGCACCTTGTAAGCATACCATTTCATTTTTAAATAATTTATCTGAAGATGTTGAGCATCTTGTAAGTACATTACAAGACAGTTTACAAACACCTTCATTTGTGCAACGCTTAAGTTATGATTCTGCTTTAAGGAAAGACTTTCACTATCTTATAAGCCATTGTGCATTATTAGAAATGAAAAACCTATCTGTAAGAACCCTTACAGTTAATCTTAAGCAAGAATTAAAACGCCTAAACCAGTTACAGTCCCATTGGTTTAACACGACGTGCTTAAAAAACTAGCTGTTAATATTATCGAGATCTAAAATTAATTATGCACTTAAATTGCTTAATTACCTTTGGTATTATTTATATTTATCCATTATTATAGATTTACAGCAATTCTTCCAACATCTCTTAACTACAAAATAATTTATGGATTTTACGAACCCTTTAGTTTATGGTGTACCTTGCTTTTTAGCATTTATTGCTTTAGAACTAACGTATAGCAAAACCCATGACAACAAGGATCTTTATGACTGGAAAGACCTTGGCTCTAGTCTTTCATTAGGAGTAGGATCTGCTATTTTAGCACCACTATTAAAAACAATATCTGCCATTGTACTATTTACCTTTGTATACAATGTCTTTAACCCAGAAGTAAATGGCGTAAGAACAAATATTATGGGCTATGCTTCTTTTGGCTATGCTTGGTATGTATGGTTGTTATGTATGCTAGCTGACGATTTTTCTTATTATTGGTTTCACAGACAAAATCATAAAGTAAGATTTTTTTGGGCAGCACACGTTGTTCACCATTCTTCAGATAATTTTAATTTAGGAACTGCTGTAAGAAATGGATGGTTTACTATTTTTTACAAACCCTTATTTTATATGTGGATGCCAGCTATTGGTTTTCCACCAGAAATGGTCATTGTATGTTTAGGTATTGAAGCATTATGGCAATTTCAACTTCACTCTACATATGTGCCTAAATTAGGTCCTTTAGAATGGGTGTTTAACACACATACTATGCACCAAGTACACCACGCGAAAAATATTGAGTATATGGATATGAATCATGGTGGCTTCCTAAACTGCTTTGATAAACTATTTGGTACTTGGAAACCTCTAGACGAATCAATTGATATAGAATATGGTGTTACAAAACCACCTAATTCCTACAATCCATTTATTATACTTACACACGAATACAAAGATATTTGGAAAGACATGAAGCGCTCTAAAAACTGGAGACATAAATTCATGTATGCTTTTGGACCTCCAGGTTGGAGCCATGATGGCAGCACGCTTACCATAAAGCAGTATAAAAAAATGCTTCAAGAAGAAAAACTACAAACAGAAGAATTTAAAAAAGCATCTTAACTAACTTAAGATTGTAGTTGTTTTTGAAGCACATAAAAGTGCTCATTTAAAATCAAATCTGGTTTTAAGTGTATGGTATTATTATAGGTTTTTGAAAGGCTGAAGTAATCCTGATGGTCTATTAGGTTATATTCTGGCAGCGATTTATAATATGAATCCTGCAATGTTAGATAATCACTTTCACTGGTTTTTGAAACTTTCTTATTTAAAAAGCGCAACAATCTTTTAAAAGCGGTTGATGATTTTAAATCATCTTGAAATGAAGCACTTCCTACATAATCACCATCGGTTTGTATGAGATTAAAGAAACTGAACAAACCGTCTGTTTCAGCTTTATCTAAGAAGAAGAGCACACCTTCAATAAGTATAAAACAAGGTTTATCTCCTTTTATTTGTTGTATTTGCTCTAGTAATTTTGTTTTGTAATCTTCGCTAAAGTCTACACCTACAAAATGCAAATCACGCTTAGGTAACTTTTTTTCATTTTGCCACTCCTCTATTTTAGAAGCCTTATAATTTACAATCTCAGGTTTATCTATTTCTATATGTATAAGAGATTCATCTAATAAAAATGGATACATACTAAAACCGCTACCAAAGTTTATAAGTACCTCTATTTGTTTAGATGCTGCTAAATCTTTTATAGTCTCTAAAAAAAACCTGTTCCTTAAGCAATGTGTATACGTTTCTTCAGAAGATACTTCTGTTAAGTACTCTTGTATCCAAGCATCTGTTTTAGGGTTAAGCCAAAGTTTTGCATACTTATCGCCACTTAACGCTTCATTAAATGCTCTAAAAGAAGACGTAAAAAAGGCTGTCTCATGTATTTGTATATGCGTTTGTTTGTCCATTTTTAAACCTTTTAAATTGAAATAGGTATGATTTTAATTTAAAGCTACAGTATATTTTTGAGACAAATGCCTGTAACCACAAGGATTTAGAAAAGACTAAAAAGCCACCACTACCGAGAACGGTATTGGTGGCTTTATTTTATGCAATAGAATTTACAAACTTTGCAAACACCTCTTTGTGCTTCTCTAAGTCTAAATTTGGAGATAAGGATGCGCGTACAATATAATCTTTATCACCTTCCTTAGTCGTTCCTTGAGTAGATGTAGCAGGAATGGTCCAATAGCATCCCTTAAGCTGTCCGTAACTCACACAGAATTTACTTTCATTAGGAATTTCAGTAATCATTAAGTTGATTAACTTCAAATTTAATTCTCTCTTATAGGCTTCTCTCTCTTCTTCTGTACTTCCTTTGGTAGGAAGATCTAAAGAAAACACAGATGGTGTAAACCCTTCGTTTGCCAAGTCCTCAGACACAAAGTTTAATTTAGCCTCAGGTAACGTCTCTTTAATAAAAGTCACAAACTCTCTAGTATTCACATAAGCATCTTTTATGCGTTGTAACATAGATGGCAATTGTGCTGCAAGAATTTCATATTGTTGCGCTGTAGCTTCATTATCACATAAACTTAGGTGTAAAGCTATATTTGGCATTAATGCTTTTGCTTTGTTATTAGCCACACAATAACCAGCAGTACATTTACCACCACTAGGAAATTTAGATCCGCTTGCGTAAGAAATTGTTCTCACAGTGGCTAAGATGTCTTCTTCTCCTAAGAAGTGTACATTAGGGCAAAATGTCTGATCTAATATAAACACAGGATCTATTGCCGTATCTCCATTAGGTGTTTGGCGCTGTTTACTTAAAACAGCTTTAAGATTTTGTAAATCTGGGACCTCAACTCTTGGGTTTGTAGGTATCTCTGCAATTATATATGGCACCGCATCTTGACTAGCAATTGTAGTTAGTACCTTATCTATACTGCTTACCATATCATTTTCACCATCAACAGGTAAATCGACTACCTCAACATTATCCAAACAAGCAGCAACACGTCTTGCTTGATCGTTTGTACCTCCATAACAGTTTGGTGGCACTATAAATTTTATTGGCTTGTTAGGATGTTTATCCTGAGCTTCATTAACCAAGCCCATCATTATAGCGTACTGTATAGACAAGCCGCTAGAGGCTACTAATGGTGTAATACTTGTATTGGTAATATCTTTTAGCAATGTAGAGACGTTATCCTTATGGGCAGTAACATCTGGCGCTGTACTATTTAAAGTTGATGCATTTGCAAAAGCTTTTAAAGCAACCAATGCGTTACTTGGTGTCATAGACACTGTTTCGCGACGACGCACATGTTGTATGTCTGAGATGTAAGACGCGTTTTTTTCTCCGTTTACTATTAGAATACTCCCTAAGTGACCGTAAAGGCTTATATGAAAATCTACTGATGCGTTTATGATGAAATCACCAATAGTATCATCTTCTGAAACATATATAGAGGTGCCATCAAATGGATCTACAGCTGAAGCATTTTCGACCTTATTAAGTTCAAATGTATAGCCGTAAACAGATTTTATAATATCTGCATTAAAATCTGCTGGCAATGTGCCTTTATAGTTAATCTGTGTGTTTTTTCCCTCTAAAAGGTTTGTTCTTAAAATTGAAAGAATAGGAACTGTCTTAGATTGAAAACTAATTACAAACTCTGCATCTAAACTTTGCTCCTTTGCTATTCCCCATTCTAAAACGCTGGATAAGGGATGCCCTAATCTTATATAATCATAAGCCGTAGGTAAAACTTTTAAAGCAGAAGTCTCTGTAGTCTCATTGATGTATAAGGTTTCAAATTGTTCTAAAAATTGAACTTTAGCCAACTTCTCGTTGTATATATCTAAACGATGTGTGGTTAAATTAACCCAATCTTCGGGCATATTATTTAATACCTCTTTTATATAATCACGTGTTTTTGTGTCTTGCATAATTTCAAGTTTTGATAGACCGATAATGTAAGGTAAATAGGTCTATTTATAAAGTAAATTAAGACGTAATCTTGTGCGCTAGCTTACGTAAACTTGATGTAATATTTAGTTATACTTGAATAGGAAAAATAGATGATTTTACTATTGCGGTTTGTCGAGTTTTGTGGGTGTTATCTTCTGTATACTTTTCAATTTTTAAAACCAATTCAATTAAACCTTTTTGAATGGTTAAAGAATTAATTAGCAGTAAAATCACTCAGTTATTACACTATCTTTTAGTTTATCTATATATCTAAGATAGAATGAGTTTGTAAAATTTTTATTAAAGCCATAATAATCATATGTATTTTTGTTTGGTGGCATAGGCACACACGTAGAAAAACTTGATAACTCAATAAAAGAATTTTGCTTTATTAATCTATTGTTATAGTAATAATACTCGTTAATATTTTTATCGGGGTTGTTTTTATTAAATGCACTTGGCTCAACAAATGAAATAAAAATTACTTCTCCATCTCTTAAAAACATATTTGTAATTAATCTATCTTCCTTTGAAAATTCACTAATTACATTAATTCTATTTTTAAACGTTGCAACTTGAATTTCAATTGAATCTATATGTTTAGTATACGCACTTATAACATCCTTAGGGTTTTGATTAATTTCGTATACAAGTTTATTTATAGCTTCAACTTTTAAACTGTCTGATTGTGAGTAAGAATGCTGAACGATTATAAATGAAATCAATATTAATTTTAAACTATTCACTACACGGTTTTTTTAATAGGTATTAAAATCATTTACTTAAAAAATTTCTCAGCTTTTTCCCAGATTTTATATTTACTATGCTCACCTAAATAGTAATAGTATCTGCCATCTGGTTTAATTAAAATGAAATTTCCATATCTTACATCATAAGGAAAAAATAAATTTTTAAATAAATTGTCTTTATCTGATATCCAATTAATTTTATTATTATGATAGAAATTAAGATTGTCAGATTTTGGTGAGGTTATCCAAAATTGATTTATATCAGCAATTTTATGAAGTTTTCTCAGGTAATGTTTTTCTAATACATTCCAACTAGACTTAGATTTTATGTTATCCACCTTTTTAGGCAGTGGTGTCAAATAGTTTATAACGATATTTTGACTAGAGTCAATTTGCTTATCGCTTATATTAGACAAATAAGATTTAAAATTGACAAATGTTTTTTTATCAAGATGACCAAACTTTTGTCTGGTGATTAAAATGCCTATTTGAGTAGTATCATTCTCAAAATATAAATCTAGATTTTCACTGTAATCTTTTGAACGCAAAAACTCCAGTTGATTTATTTCTTCTCCAACTTCATTGTAAAAGACTATGGGTATTTGTTGCCCAAAAGTCAATCCTGTATAGAAGATTATTATAAAAAATAGTCTCATAGTTTAGTTTTCAAATCATTTAAACTAGTATACAATAGTTCTTCGTTATCTTTTAAAAGCCTAAGCATTATATGTTTAGATCCTGTTGTTCCTACATTATGTTCTATAATATATTGGTATTCTCCGTTTTCGAATCTATAATCAAGACCAGAACCATATTTATGTTGTTGCTCAACCTCACCATTATACAACACTAAGCTAGGTCTTTCTTTTATAGTGTTTGGCTTGTTCCAGGAAGTGTATCTAATTGTACCGTTCTTTAGTTTATCAACTTTAATTATAAACTTACTATTTTCTGAATGTAGTATAGGTTCTTTTACCTCATTATTATAGGTAATTCTTTTATCTTGAATTTTAAATTTATAGAACTCTTTGGTATTACCTGCGTAAAAACTACTATCAGATACCCAAAATGCTCTTCCAAAAGAACTAAAATCAAAACTACTATCTTCTAATGTAGTATAGTCTGAAATAAATATTGGAGTGGCTGTGTTGTTTATCATTTCATGTAATGAAATACCACTAAAATCAATACCATCATTAGCATAACTGTAAATAAATTTAGCAGTTGGAGAAAAGATAAGATCATAGCCAGATATATATGACGTGGTACCATCTTCTAAGTGTATTAATAAATTTGAAGTAGTAGCCTCAAACCAATTTTCATTTACAACACAGCTATTTAATGCTTTTACAAATCCAAGGTAAGAAACGCTAATAAGTTGCTCATCGTTATCTAAGCAGTTTTTAACTGTTTTAGTGTTTGTAGTTACCGTATAACAATCTTCGGTTATATGTACTTGAGAAGGAATTACAGAATCATTTAATAATCGCAATGACTCGCGATTCTTTACAACATCAAACTCTTCTTTTGTTATGGTCGACATAATGATGTCATAATTAACTGCACCTCGTATTACAATATCACTAGACATAGTATTTTCTTTATCCTGAGAATATGATGTTGTAATTGAAAATAGAACAGATAAAAGGACAATCTGAAATTTCATTGCTAGTTTAATTACCATTGTTTTATAAAAGTAGAAAGTTACAGGAATAATAGTTTAGTTTTCTATCTGGATGGCATATTTATAAAACGTGGTTTTTCAAAAGTGTCTTATCCTGAAATATAACTATAGGTTAAATTAGCAATTGCTTTAGGTTTGACACGGAATTTGGCAAATCTTAGTAAAGTCAGACATAGTCGAATCCGCCGTAATTTCGGTTATATATTGCTGGTAAACGTTATTTACCATCAGTTGCTTGTCTAACATTTTCCGTTAATAATTTGCCTAAATTACTATCAAAGTAATATTCAACATCCTGTTTTTTAAATACAAAAGGCTCGTATAAACCTAATCTATACTTATACTCAACTTTAATTTGATTTCCCTCTATTGATTTAATTTTTGAACTTCCTCCATATACCCAAGCTGGATTTTCTTCATTTGTTTTTTTCCAAATGCTGTCATTTTTTAATTCAAGAGGATTGAATACAATATTTAGACGTTCATTATTTTGTTTTTTTGCAATACCAATTTTTGCGTGAGAGTAATAGTTTGTAATAATTCCGTACCAATCATTAATTTTTATCAATTCGATTTTTTTAGACCAATCATCATCGTTGTAAATTCCATTACCTAAATAAATAGTGTCTAAATTTTTATCGATTAATTTAAAATCTATATCATAAGAAACGTCAGCCATATCAGCCGTGTATTTTTCTTTACAAATTAATTTTCCAAGAGGTTTTTCAATTTCAACAGTTTTATAGGTCGGGCCAAAAGCTTGTTTAAACATCCAAAAAAATCCAACAATAAATAGTATCAGAATGATTGATGTAATTCCACAACCTTTTTTAATGTTTTTGGATTTCATTTAATATTTATTAACGGTCTCGGCAATGAGTAACGTGGGTTCAAGTTGGCACTATCCATTCGGTTAAACTCGTTCTGAATTTTTAAATTTTTTCTATTTATCTTTCTTTTCACAAATAGCCAAATTTAAAAATTTGCTAACCTCGAAAAAGTATCTGATCCATTGTTTTTGCAAATGTTTGCGCTATTTTATATATATATAGTTGTGGTAGTATTTATTCCAAATAGGCAGTTTTATCGCCTATCGTATATCTTAATATTTTCTTTTCAGCATTGTCTTTTATTTCTATTGCGCCGTCAATTGAAAAGTCATTTAATCCAGTTACAATAAGTTCTTTCGTAAATTGATTGAACACAATTTTTTCAGCATTTTCTAATTCAATTATATCAGTTTTGAAACTGTCTCTTATACACATCTCCGAGC
>OJFP01001185.1_pt1 | contig 13910 bp, 9 predicted proteins | sample 1594141 | NCBI WGS metagenome assembly OJFP01 (sample SAMN05416843, study PRJEB24817) | seawater metagenome | isolation source: Sea water | place: Canada:Atlantic | collected 2013-07
ACGAGATGTAGAGAGGTCTCGTGGGCTCGGAGATGTGTATAAGAGACAGCTCGCAAATAGAGCTACGGATCATGGCCCACCTGTCCGGGGACGAAGGCCTGCTAAACGCCTTCGCCGAAGGCCAGGATATTCACCGCGCCACTGCCGCCGAGGTCTTCGGCATGCTCCCCGACCAGGTGAGCACCGAACAGCGCCGCAACGCCAAGGCAATTAATTTCGGCCTCATATACGGCATGTCTGCCTTCGGTCTGGGTAAACAGCTCGGCATTGGTCGGGGTGAAGCACAGAGCTACATTGACCTCTACTTCGCCCGCTATCCCGGCGTGCGGGCCTACATGGACGAAACCCGCGAAAAAGCCCGCGAACTCGGTTACGTAGAGACCGTCATGGGTCGCCGCCTCTACCTGCCCGAGATCAACGCCCGCAACGCCCAGCGCCGCCAATACGCCGAGCGCACCGCCATCAATGCGCCCATGCAAGGCACCGCTGCCGACCTGATTAAACGAGCAATGATCACCATTGACGCCTGGCTCAGTGAACAAGCCGAGCCAATCAAAATGATCATGCAGGTCCACGATGAACTGGTATTTGAACTACCGGTAGAGCTAATCGAGAGTACCCGTCAAAAAGTCGACCAACTGATGACTGCCAACAATCCTCTGAAAGTACCGCTAGAGGTGGAGATTGGTGTTGGCGACAATTGGGATGAAGCGCACTGAGCACAACGAACTTGCTGACTACCACCGCAATATTAGCTTCAGTTCTAAGCTGTTAGCGGCTAAATGCCGGAAAAGGCCAGCCTGAGAATGTGCGAAAACCGGCAGAACCGCGTGAGTAGTGTTGGAGTGCAGCGCTAACCCCCGTTCGTCGTGAGCTAATTGAACCAGCTCAATCACCAAAAAAATGGGTAGCGTCCCCTTCTTCCGTGCTTAATACAACAACTCAACTTAACACTCACGAGGAGTATGGATATTGTCTAAAGTTGTGCCAATAGATCGCAATTTTTCAGCCATTACTCCTGAAAAGGATGAGTATGAAGAGAATTGGCTTGAATCATATTGGGGCATAAAAGAACCGAAAACTTGGTTGGATCTTGAGGCCGAGTACCGGGTTGTCATTCTTGCCGATGCGGGGGCAGGTAAAACGTTCGAGACTCTAGCCAGAGCAAAGCACGTTGCAGAACAGGGGCGGGCAGCGTTTTTTATTCGTATAGAAGATCTTACTGTTGGCTTTGATAAGGCTTTTGAGATCGGTAGTTCAGATCAATTTGAAACGTGGCTATCTTCCTCGGAAGAAGCTTGGTTTTTTCTTGATTCCGTTGATGAAGCTCAGCTTGATCACCCTAGCGCGTTCGAAAAGGCAATTAAGTTATTTGCTGGCAATATTCGACCGGCCATGCATCGCGCCCATATAGTCATAACCAGTCGCCCCTATGCTTGGCGGTTTAAAGCAGACAAAGAGCTTATCGAGCGGTTACTGCCGTTTGCCCCGGTGCAACGAGAATCGAGAGATCTATCTGACACTACTACCTTCGAAGATGTCGAGCCACAGTCAGATGGGCCTCTTAGCATTTATGGGCTGAAACCGCTGAGCATTGAAGATATTCGTCAGTTCGCACAGCATCATTCAACGCCAGATATTGACCGCTTGATCACCGAACTTCAACGAGCAAACTTGTTGGAGATGGCATCTCGACCTTTTGATCTGGAGGGGCTGCTATCAAAATGGAAAACTGATGGCGAGTTAGGCAGTCGACTGGAATCGTTACGACACATAATCGATATTCGGCTTACCGAAATTGACCCTAGCCGGAGCCAACGTCAGCCCCTGAATAAAGAGAAAGCGCATGAGGGTGCACGTCTATTGGCTGCCGCGGTCACTCTGACCGGTGAAGCAGGGATATTGGTGCCGGATATTACCCACGAGAAAGCTGGGATCGATGCGGAAGAAGTCCTGGCTGATTGGCATCCAAATGATGTAAGAATTCTGCTTGCACGTGGCATATTCAACGACATCCTCTATGGTGCTGTGCGCTTCAGACACCGAGATATACGGGAGCTCTTAACCGCAGAGTGGCTGCATTCTTTGCTGCAAAAGGGTAACTCTCGTCGCCAAATTGAATCACTCTTATTTAGAGAGCAATACGGCGAACAGGTTATTGTTCAAAGACTAAAACCAGCATTACCTTGGCTTATTTTATTCGATGAACCAATCTGCCTGCGGGCGTTAGCGCTGCAGCCTGAAATCGCGGTTGAGGGCGGCGATGCTGCCTGCTTGCCGCTCCCAATAAGGCAGGGAATCCTCAATGATATTGTTAGCCGAATCGTTGCTGACGAAGATGACCGTTCTGCTCGTGACAATACTGCTATTGCGCGAATTGCTCAGCAAGATTTATCAGAAGATGTCCAGCGCCTAATTTTAGATCATCAAGATAACGACGACGCTATATTTTTCCTGGGGCGGCTTGTCTGGCAAGGCAATATGGCAGATTGCCTCGATCCTTTGACATCCATAGCGGCTGACCCGCAACGGAGTATCTACCCACGAATTGCATCAGTCAGGGCTGTGTCCGTCGTTGGAGAGCCTGCTCTACAGCAATCATTGTGGCAGGCAATGAACAATCAGCCGGACACTATTCCGCGTAGCGTCTTGGCGGAGCTGATCGAAGATGCCACGCCTGATGATCAGACGATTGCCCTTTTATTAGCTTCCATCGACAAGTTGCCCCCTTACGAGGAGTACGAAACATCTGGATTGGATCGAGCGCTTCACGCGTTTTTAGATAGATTGACAGAATTAACCGGTCAACAGAGAGAACCCCTGTTGGCTCAACTTTGTAACGGTTTCAACAACTTTTTAAGTAGAGAGCCCTATCACGAGCGGAGAGAGTGCCGAGTCTCTACCAACTTCACCTGGCTGATGGGGCCAGCTAACCATGCTGCTGAGATACTCGTTGATGACCGTGCTAATGCATGCTTTAGCCATGCGGTGGCAGGTGTTCTGCTCAAAATCCCAGCAGTAAAAAACTGGAGCGGTAGCCAGCGCAACGAGTACAAGAGCACGTTGCAGCAATTGATTCCAGCCTGGGCAGAATTCAATGACGCGCTTTTTTGGCGAAGTATCGAGGAAACGCGGGACAGGTTAACTGAGAAGGGAGAGCCGCTAACCGATGACCGACCGGTACAGTGGTTAGGACACTATTGGCGATTTGAAGCGGATAGTTTTCCACGGGCTATCGCGTTTATACGAGAACGGGAAATCAAGGATGATCAGCTAGTTGCGCTATCACTCGCTGTTCGAGTCTACGCACAGGCTGAACTGCCGGAGGACTGGAGAGAAGATCTTCATAAGGTGGTTAAAGGCAATGAGCGGTTAGAAAACTGCTTGGATCATCTCCTGAACCCTCCCGTCTCTGAAGAGCAAGAACAGTGGGAAATGGGGAGACTAGAGAGCGAACGGCAGCGAGAAAAGGAACGGCTAGAACGAGAGCGTGATCGATCGCAGTGGATCCAAAGGCTACGTGCTAATCCTGATGTCGTGCGCAATCCACCAGAAATACCTCCCGGAGAGTGGACTAATGACCAGTATTGGCTGCTCCGTGAAATGGATGGTGAAAGCTCTCAAACCGGGCGTGCCAGTGGTTCAGATTGGCGTTCTTTGATTGGTGTATTCGGTGAAGATGTCGCTCATGCTTTTCGTGACGCAGCGAAAAAGTATTGGCGGGTGTTTACACCTGAACTGGGATCTGAGGGTGCAAATACTTCGTCAACCTCGTACAAACTTATCTTTGCCATGCTAGGTCTGGAGCTTGAAAGTCGTGAGGTTGACGATTTTCCTGATCGCTTGGCAGCCGCAGAGGTATCGCATGCTTTGCGTTATGTCATATGGGAGCTGAATGGCTTTCCCAGCTGGCTGGAGACTATGTACAAAGCCCATCCGGGCACTGTGCTTAAATTGGTATGGCAGGAGTTGCGCTGGGAACTGGAAAACACTCAATCTGATAAACCAATGCACTATATCCTCCATGATCTTGTCTATCATGCGCCTTGGTTGCACCGTGATTTAACGAAAGGTATCCAGCATTGGATTGAGGGTAACCCGCAAGCAAACCCTGGAATTTTACGTCACTGTTTTCAAATCTTAGACAACGGTCAGGTGACATCTCACTGGTTTGCTGAGTTCGCGCAGTCGAAGGTTACAACGACTAATAATTTAGAGGAGCTGCCGATATGGTATGCCCTTTGGGTTGATACGGAGCCTGAAACAGGTATTGCGGCACTAAAACTCTGGTTCGAAAGCCTGGACACAGAGGCCGCTACGCTGGCAGCGCAACAGTTCATCGCCCAGTTATTGGGAGGTCGACAGCACCGGGAAGGCTGGACGTTCTTTTTAAAGTTTAAAACAGTGTCGTACCTTGAAGAACTGTATGTTTTGATGCACCAATTTATTAGGGTCGAGGATGATATTAATCGTGCTGACAAAGGCGTTTATACCCCGGGTCTGCGCGATGATTCTCAGGATGCACGAAGCCAACTGTTCACCCTTCTGTCTGAAATACCGGGTAAGGAAACCTACGTGGCTTTGTTGGAATTAGCCCAGTCTCACCCTGTAGCTAATCATCGCCCCTGGATGGCAAAGCAGGCACGAAAGCGGGCAGAGCAAGATGCTGACCTAGAGCCCTGGACCGCAGGGAAGTTATTTGATTTCTCGTCTTCACTGGAAAGGGAACCTACATCTCATCGAGAATTATTTGAGGTTGGGGTCTTACACCTCAATGATTTCAAGGACTGGCTGGAACATGGCAACGATAGTCTTTTCGAAACTTATCAAAGAATCGGCGATGAAACTGAAATGAGGAAAGTGGTGGCGAACTGGGTAAATGAGCATTCAAAAGGGCGGTACACCTGTGCCCAAGAAAACCCATTGGCGAATGATCAGCGCCCCGATATCTGGTTGCAGCGCCCTAAAGTGCCTTCGCCCGTCCCTATTGAACTTAAACTACTTGATAAAAGTTGGTCGGGGCCTAAGCTCTGCGAAAGGCTTCGGAATCAGTTGGCAGGTAACTATCTTCGTGAAGAGTCTGCTGGCTGCGGTGTATTTCTGCTTATTTGGCAGGGAGCCAAGCCTGGCCGCCGATGGAAGATCGAAGGAGACCTGGTTGGTATATCGGCCTTGGGAGATGCGCTATCTACTTATTGGTTAAGTGTTTCTAACCAATTTCCGAATGTCTTGGACATCGATATTATCGTTATTGACCTTACGATTAGGGCAACGAAATCTGACTCCTAGGGGGGACTAGGGTTAGGATTAAAGGAGGCGTAACCCTTTTACTTCGCCGCTCTGGATTTCTTTGCCGACCGGGTCGCCGAAATCGAAGCGTCCTGCCCACAATATTATCGAGGTAAAGGGGATAGACGAATTCAAGCCGGTTTATCACCACGCGTCCGCGACAGCGCGAAATCATAAACTGCATTTCGATTACGTTTTCCCATCGCTAACACGGTCACTGTGACCTACGGCACGAACACTGAACTACGCAGGTTGCCTCCTGGCAGGCACGAAGGCTCTGAACACGAACCAGACAAACGCGATCACCCCGGCACTGAATACCAGATCGCCCGGCACTCTTGCCCAGACTAGCGCCTGCATGATCGGACTTTGCATAAACTCCGCTGACCGGGCAAAGACATACCCCTGATCAATACTGACGTAGGTCTGGATCACGCCCTGAGGCAGTAGCGACAGGAATGTCATCATCGCCAGGCCGATATTAAGCGACCAGAATGAAACCTTAATAAGCTTCTCATTCCAGAACGCTGTATCGGTCAAACCACGCATACAGTAGAGCGTAAGACCTAAGCCGAGCATGCCGTAAACCCCGAACAGCGCCGCATGGCCATGATTAGCGGTGGTGTTAAGCCCCTGCATGTAATAAAGCGCGATGGGCGGATTAATGAGAAAACCAAACAGCCCTGCGCCCACCAGATTCCAGAACAAAACCGACGCAAAAAACATGAATGGCCAATGGTAGTTGCGCTCCCAGTCGGCCTCGTGTTCGATCTTGTATCGGGTGTAGGCCTCGAAGCCAACAACCAGCAGCGGGACAACTTCAAGCGCAGAGATCATCGCTCCCACCGCGATAACCGAGGTGGGTGTACCGCTGAAATAGAGGTGATGAAAGGTCCCAAGCACCCCGCCAAACAGGAAAATAATGGTCGCGAACAGGACCATGACCGTGGCAGTTGAGGTGCGTAAAATGCCCATGCGGACGAATAGCAGCGAAATAATCGCGGTGGCAAACACCTCAAAGATGCCTTCCACCCAAAGGTGGACAACCCACCAACGCCAGTATTCCATGATCGTGATGTGGGTGTGTTGGCCCCACATCAGACCAGCCGCATAAAGCAAACCGATTGCAATCGCTGAGACAAGCACGAGATATATCAACGATTTGCCGCCCTTCTTCTGCAGGACCGGCCACAACCCCCGAACGACCAGGCCAACCCAGAGAAACAGGCCAATGGTCAGATAAATTTGCCAGAAACGACCCAGGTCCACGTATTCATAACCCTGATGTCCAAACCAGAAGTTCATGGCAAGGTCACTAAAAAAGCGGTGAACGGCAGCCCATTGCCCGGCAAATGACCCCACCACAATGATCAACAAACTGATAAAGAGAAAATTTACGCCGAACCGCTGAAATTTTGGATCTCGGCCGCCTAACATGGGCGCGACGTAGAGACCGGTTGCGAGCCAGGCCGTCGCAATCCAGAGCACGGCGAGTTGCGTGTGCCAGGTACGTGTCACCGTATAAGGCAGATATTCTGCGAAGGGCAGGCCATAAAGCCCCTGCCCTTCGACCGCATAGTGAGCAGTCACGATTCCAAGCAAGACCTGCCCCAAAAACATTGCGGAAACGAGCCAGAAATATTTCGCCGTTGAACGCATTGACGGGGTGATGACGGTGGCGTCCAGAATATCCGCTTTGGCGATCCCCTCCTCGGGGAGGATGTCCTGCTGCCAAACATCAAACTGTTTAGCGTAATAGGCAATCAGCGCGCCGGCCGCAGCAAGTAGCAAAATAACGGAAGCAATACTCCAGATCAGCACTTCGGTTGTCGGTTTATTGCCAACCAGCGGTTCGTGCGGCCAGTTACTCGTGTAGGTAATGTCCATATCAGGACGATTGGTAGTCGCACCCCACGCCGTCCAGAAGTAAAAGGCGGAGAGCTGTTTCGCTTCCGATTGCGATAGCAGCCCATACACTGGGAAGGCGTAATCGCGACGCAACGCGAGTGCCTCAGGGTCGCTTCCTCCATAGAGGCTGACATAGTGTTTCTGCACCCGCTTGATGGCTTCGGCACGCAGGTCACTGACGGTAATCGTGCGCGATGCTGGATCGTAACTATTGGTACGCATCTCAGTCTGCAAGGCGGCTTTTTTCAGGGCCATATCCTGTGTTTCTGAAAGGCCAGGAATTGGCGATTGCAGCCGAAGTTCCAGCAGCGTTTCGGCTTCACGATGAAGCCAGTCGGCACTCCAGTCGGGGGCTAGATAACTGCCATGTCCCCAGATTGAACCTTGTTCCATTCCACCAACGGACTGCCAGACATTCTGTCCGGTTTCGATGTCGTCACGGGAGTAAAGCATTTCTCCGGAAGATGAAATGACTGCGTTCGGTATCGGAGGTGCCTGCTGATATATCTGCGACCCGAGCAGCAGCAATATGCCGAACATGACGACCATGCCAACAATGAGAATTAACCAAAGCCGCTTGATGCTGAACGTATGCTTGTAGGTTTCCATACTCCCCCCCCCCTCTCCGTGCACGTCAGGAAAATCCTTGCCCTCGGCCATCCACACCGCCAAATAGCGCAATTTTCATACCCGGGATGATTTAGGTCGTGACCCGTGACCCAATGCTAACACCTCTCCATTTGAAAATTACCAGGTGAGATAAGCCAGTAATACGGTTTATCTCCTGCAAGGGATTATCAAGGGGCTTTTAATAATTACCCGCAACTCGGGAACACCGCTACTTTAAATTTATCTCGGTTTACCAGCTCCAGCCTGTGACAGAGCTAAACCTTTCACGGCGACGGTTGTTTTCTTTGTTTATGGCTGTTCGTGAATGAAACAGGCAACCACTGATGCGGCCTTGTCACCCTGTCAGCTACCGGCCCCGACTATGGGGGGAGTAGAGCAGCTATCGGCGGGTCAGGAGGGGCAGACAACCGTTGCTAACAAGCCCCTGTGACCGCAAGGCCAATCTCGGTAATATGTCCGACCCTGAATTTAATCAGTCTCGCCCCTGGAAATAGATTCCGCCGCACTAACGGAGAACTCGAATGACCCCTTTTAACGAACTTAACGCTCCCCGCCAGCTGTTTATCAATGGCGAATATTGCGACGCAGCCAGCGGCAAGCAGTTTGACAATATTAACCCGGCGACCGGGGCCAGCCTGGGCGGCGTAGCCGAGGGCGGGGCAGAAGATATTGGCCGCGCAGTGGCCGCAGCGCGCCGGGCGATGGACGACGGCAAATGGGCAACCATGGGTAGCCACCAGCGCGAAGGCATTCTGCATAAGCTGGCTGATCTGGTTGAACAAAACGCTAAAAACCTGGCGCTGCTGGAAACCTACGACACCGGCAAGCCTTATCGGGACGCTCTGGCGGTCGACATCCCCTTATCGGTACAGACCCTGCGCTACTACGCCGGTTGGCCAACAAAGCTGCGCGGCGAAACCAACCCGGTGGCTGGCAACTTCCTTACCTATACGCGTCGCGAACCGATTGGCGTTATTGGCCAGATCGTGCCCTGGAACTTCCCCCTGTTTATGGCGGCGATGAAACTGGCGCCGGCCCTGGCGGCGGGCAATACGGTGGTGCTTAAACCGGCTGAACAGACGCCCCTCACCGCGCTTTACCTGGGCCAGCTGATGAACGAGGCCGGTATCCCACCGGGCGTGGTCAATTTTGTCTCCGGCTTTGGTGGTGATGCCGGCCAGGCGCTGATCACCCACCCGGATGTGGACAAGATCGCCTTTACCGGTTCCACCGGCACCGGCCAGCACATTATGCGCACCGCCGCTGACAGCCTGAAGCGGGTGAGCCTGGAGCTGGGCGGCAAATCACCACACATTATTTTTGCGGATGCGGATTTGAAATCTGCCATGCGCGCGATTGGCGCGGCCATTTTCTACAACCAGGGCGAAGTCTGCATCGCCGGGTCGCGGCTGTTTGTTGAAGAGTCAATTTACGACCAGGCGGTGGAAGCGGCTAAAACTGCCGCCGAGAAAATGCGCGTCGGCGACCCCTTTGACGAAAAAACTCGGGTCGGCGCACTGGTCTCTGCCGAACACTTTGACCGGGTCTGCAAATACGTGGAGCTGGGTGTCAGCGAAGGCGCGGAAATCGCCGCCGGTGGCGCGCCGATTGATACCGACGGCAAGGGATTTTTCTACCCGCCAACCGTGCTTACCGGCGTCAATAACCAGATGCGCGTCGTCCGCGAGGAGATCTTTGGCCCGGTGCTGAGCATTATCCCCTTCAGCAGTCAGGAAGAGCTGATCGCTCAGGCCAACGATACCCAGTACGGCCTCGCCGCCGGTCTCTGGACCCGCGATGTGGGTAAGGCCCACACGGTGGCTCATGCAATTAAAGCCGGCACCGTTTACATTAATGCCTATGGCCTGCTGGATGCATCCGCCCCGTTTGGTGGTTTTAAAATGAGCGGTATCGGCCGCGAAAATGGCGAGGACGGCATCAAGATGTATACGGAAGCCAAGACCGTCTGGACCTCGTTGAGCTAAGCCTATGCCCACTGTTATCGCAACCCGACAGGACAACATCCTCATGCTGGCACTTAACCGGCCCGAGGCACGCAACGCGCTCAACTCAGAACTCTGCGGGGAGCTGCTTGCCTATCTGCGCCAGGCACAGGCCGATGACGAGATTCGCGCCCTGGTACTCACCGGCACGGAGGACATTTTTTGCGCCGGTGGTGATCTGGGCGAGGTCGCCAGTTTGACCCCCATTGAACTACGCGGCTTCCTCAACGACGGCGTGCGCCAGATCGTCCACCTGATTCAAACCATGAACAAGCCGGTACTGGCGGCCCTCAACGGCCCGGTAGCTGGCGCAGGGATTGGTCTGGCGCTGGCCTGCGACATAGTCGTGGCCTGCGAAGAGGCCGCTATGGTCATCGCATTTGGCAAAGTTGGACTGATTCCTGACGCCGGCATTATGCAGTTGCTGGTGCAGAATATCGGTCTGCTGCGCGCCAAGGAAATTGTTCTCGGTTGCGAGCCCCTTACCGCCGAACGGGCAGCCGAAATGGGTTTGTATAACCTGGTGGTGCCCGAGGGGCAGTTTGATAGCGCCGTGGCTGGCTGGGCCGAACGGCTCGCCAACGGCCCCACCCTCTCCATGGGCATGGCCAAGAATCTCATGCGTGAAGCCGCACGCATGCCCTACGACGCCTTCATGGACCTGGAATCCAACAGCCAGTCGCTGGTAAAAACCTCGGCCGATCACGCCGAGGGTATTAATGCGTTTAAAGAGAAACGGCCGCCCCGATTCACTGGACAGTAACCGTGCCCGGGACCCTCGGCCCTTACTAAATTGAAGGAACCCAAACCATGCAGATCGATTTAACGGGGAAGGTAGTCATCGTTACCGGTGGCCGCCAGGGACTGGGCAACTGCCTGGTGAGTAATTTTCTTCAGGAAGGTTGCCAGGTCGTCACCTGTAGCCGCGATGGCGCCGCATTGCAGCAGGTCATTGATGGTTGGGAAGCGACCTACCCGGGGCAAATCGCCGGCGGGGGCTTTGATGTCAGCACCACGGAGGGAGTACAGCAACTGGTGGACCTGGCGGTGAACAAGTTCGGCGGAGTTGATGTGCTGGTTAATAACGCCGCCACCACTGCCGCAGGCACCGTGACTACCCTTACCGACGAGCAGTGGCAGGCGGAGTTCGACATAAAACTAATGAGCATGGTGCGTACCGCTCGAACAGTGGCACCCATCATGAAAGAGCGTGGCGGCGGCAGCATTGTCAACATTAACGCGATTTTTGCCAGCCAGCCCGACCTGGCGTTTTACGCCTCCAGCGTGATCCGTGCCGGCTCTTTAAACCTGACCAACCTGCTGGCTAAAGAGTTTGCCACCGACGGCATCCGTGCCAACGCGGTGGGACTGGGTTTATGTTCTACCGAGGTGTGGCAGAGCTACCACGATCCGGCCACCGGCAGTTATGAGGATTTTCTAACCCAGAGTGCCGAGTACTATGGCGTACCGATGAAACGACTCGGCACCCCGCAGGAAATCGCTAATGTGGTGCTGTTCCTGGCCTCTGACGCGGCCAGTTATGTCACCGGCACTCAGGTCGATGTGGATGGCGGCATGGCGGCCTACAGCTAGCAAGCCCCGGTAGCGTCGGTTACTGTTCGGTCGATTCCGCCACTGCTGGAACGGCCGATTCTTGCGTTGCGCTCAGCAGGCCCATCACTTCAGCCTCACGAGCCGCCAGAATGTTGATCTGCTCGATCAGGGCTTCATGGCCACCAGTGAGGGTGGCCGATGTCATGTAACGACCGTTCACGATGATCGCCGGGACGCCGGTGATTTTGTATTCGCGCGTGAGCCTGGCCGCATTACGCACCATGGAATCAACTGAAAAGGAGTTGAAGACCTGGTCGAACTGTTCGGCGGAAACGCCTTCGTTTTCAAAAAAACGCCGCAACAGCCCTTCGTTGTTCATGTTTAATTTTTTGACGTGCAGTGCCTTAAATAGATTCATGTGCACACGATCACCCAGCTCCAGGGTGTCGATCACGTACCAGGCGCGGGCCAGGGGTACCCAGTTATCGCGAAAAACGGCCGGCACCCTGACATACTCAACGTAATCAGGCTTGGTCTCTAACCACTCCTGCATCACTGGCTCCAGGCTGTAACAGTGATTACAGCCGTACCAGAACATTTCCACCACCTCTACCTTGTCACTGACCGAGGTGGGCAGCGGAGAAGCCAGCTCCTGATAGGCATCGGCAGCCTGACTGATTCCGGCCCATACCATTAGCAGGGGAGCAAACAGGGCTAAGCGTTTTAACATTCTGGACACCTCAATTGTCAGATCAACCGTGCGCGGGACAAGCAGATCTACGACCTGCTACCCATCACCGGAGTTCACTGTAGACCGGTAACAAACTGCGCGACGGCTTTCATTTCCTGTTCGGTGAGGCGCTGAGAAATTTCCTGCATCATCGACGCAGGGTCGGTAACACGATTGCCCGAGGCATAGGCCTGCAGCTGTTTCACGACGTAGTCGGCGTGCTGCCCTTTAAGCGCCGGCCAGGAGGCCTGGTTGTTTCCGGAACCGTCTGGGAGATGACAGCTACTACAGGCAGGTACGGCAGTATCACTGTTACCACCGCGATAAATCAGCGCACCGAGCTGAACCAGCTGCGGATCGGCCGATTCGCTTGCCACCGTCTGACTGGAAAAATAAGCGGCCAGATCCGCCACATCCTGATCCGATAAATTAGCCACCATCGGCTGCATGCTCGGGTCCACCCGGTCACCATCACGGAAAGCGGTTATCTGACTACGCAGATAGTTTTCGCTCTGACCGGCAAGTTTCGGCCAGATAGCCACCGTGCTGTTACCATCCGCACCGTGACACGCCGCACAGACCGTCGATTTGGTCTTGCCGGCTTCAGCATCGCCCTCCATCGCCTGCGTCGTCGCTACATCGCTCGCCTGAGCAACGTTCATCAACACGCTCGCAAATAGCGCTCCCAGCCAGATCATCGAAAAACGCCCACCGGTGCGAAAAACAGCCATCTAATACTCCTAAAAACACTAAATATTAAAAATTATCGTGTCAGACCTGACCAGGTCTGTCTGTAACGGGCATTGCTGGCACCCTCGGGGTTGCTAGCAACCAAATCAGCCGCGTATTCTAGCAGAGGCTCTCGGCCGAAATGCTTTGCATCTGCGCCCCTCATTAAAAACAGTTAACCCATGTCAAACTTTTACAATCAGGCAAAATTTGAAATAAGCGTGGCTGCCATCAAACAGCTTCCTCCCGAACAGGGTTATGAGGTGGCCTTCGCCGGTCGCTCCAATGCCGGCAAATCCAGCGCCATTAATGCGCTGACTGGCCACCGCAACCTGGCCAGAACCAGTAAAACCCCTGGCCGCACCCAACTACTCAATTTTTTCCGTATGGATGAACAGCGCGCCCTGGTTGACCTGCCAGGCTACGGCTATGCGAAGGTCCCGGAGAGCATCAAGCGTCAGTGGCACGATCTGATCGACAGTTATCTGTCGAACCGGCAAATTCTCAGTGGAATCGTCCTGATCATGGACTCGCGCCACCCTTTCGGTCGTCTGGACCAGCAGATTATTGACTGGGCAGTGGCCGGATCCCTACCGTTACATGTGCTACTCAGCAAAGCTGACAAGCTGGGGAAAAGCCAGCGCGCTAACACCCTGCGCCAGGTACGCAAGGAACTAACCAGTCTCGGCATCGATACCAGCACGCAGCTGTTCTCCGCCACCCTACCTCTGGGACTCGAAGAGTTACGGTCAACCCTGGACAACTGGTTACACGTGGGCGAATAGCTTAAGCACCGGTATCGGCAAGCAATCCGAAATCGGGTAACCACTCCGGCTGGCCCAGCGGCATCACCAGAAATTCCGGATTAAGCAGTGATTCTTTCTGGTTGTATTGCAGCGGTTGCCCCTGTAAATCCACCACCTGACCACCCGCTTCCAGCACGACGGCATGAGCCGCCGCCGTATCCCACTCGGAAGTCGGTCCAAGTCGGGGATAAAAATCTGCCCCGCCCTCAGCCTGTCTCTTATACACATCTGACGCTGCCGACGAAGAGGATAGTGTAGATC
>OJFP01001197.1_pt1 | contig 13797 bp, 8 predicted proteins | sample 1594141 | NCBI WGS metagenome assembly OJFP01 (sample SAMN05416843, study PRJEB24817) | seawater metagenome | isolation source: Sea water | place: Canada:Atlantic | collected 2013-07
ATGTGTATAAGAGACAGGCCCACCCCTTGCTGTGGGCCCAAAATAGCGGACCGCGCTCTACCGCTGCGGATGGATCTCCCGTGACGGTGGGGAGGAGTGATTTCCCTTCCAGCGGTATCGGTTTTTGATCGAGCGGTGCCACTCCCGCCACCTCCAGAAATGTCGGCATAATGTCGATCGCGTGCCCTAGCTCAGCCGTCAGTCCTCCGGCCGAATTCCGATGGAGTCCATCCGGCCAAGAAACAATCAACGGAGAACGGGTGCCGCCTTCGTGATCATATTGTTTGTAATAACGAAACGGGGTGTTGGCCGCGTTGGCCCAGCCGTATCCATACGATTGAAAACTCGACTGAGGCCCGGGCATCACCTCGGGCAAATTACCGGGAATGATCGGTGTCTTCTTTCCGTCGGTGGTGAAATCACGGGTCCACGATCCCGTGCGATCGGGATCATACTCCACATGGCACCCCCCGTTATCGTGATGGTAAATAATCAATGTATTGTCGAACTGTCCTGCCGCTTTAAGCGCGTCGATCACCCGTCCGATGTTCCTGTCCATACTCGTCACCTGAGCCGCATAAACCTCCATCCGGCGCTGTTGCCATTCCTGATTCTCCGTCTCGTCCCACGCGGTGACTTCTTCATTCCGCGGCGAGAGTTCCCAGGTAGGATCCACCACCCCCAACTCCTTCATCCGGTTATGGCGTTGAGCCCGCAACGTGTCCCAGCCCATTTCATAGCGACCTTCATAGTGCGCTATATCTTCAGGTTTGGCGTGCAGGGGCCAATGAGCAGCATTGTAGGCCAGATAGAGGTAGAAAGGTTTTCCGGTATCCGCTTCCTCCAAAAACTTCAGCGCATAGTCCGTGATGGAATCCGTATAGTAGTAGTCGGGATTATCTCGCCACTCGTGTTCCATATTCCGGCCGTTAAGCTGCACCAGATTCGGGGCAAAAAAATCAGACGTCCCGTCGATCGTGCCGAAATACTGATCAAATCCGCGACGATGAGGTGTATGGGGTCCATCGATTTCTTCCTTGTTCGACAAATGCCACTTTCCCGATGCCAACGTCGTATAACCCACTGTATTCAATGCCTGCGGCAGTGTGATCGACTGCGGGTGTAATCCACCGGCCGAACTCCCACCCGCCGGCAACGCGGTCTTGGGATACAGTCCGGTCATCAAGCTGGCTCGAGTCGGCCAACACATGTTGTTCACGTAATAGTTGGTGAACCGCAGCCCCTTGCTTGCCAGTGCATCCAGATGGGGGGTCTCGATCTCACTGCCATAGCAGCCCACATCCGCGTAACCCATATCATCGGCGACAATGTGAACTATATTAGGCCGATCTCGGGCCGTAACCGAAAGCACCGTCGTGAGCGCAAATATCAGGATTAGTGGTTTCATGAATTGGAAGCAGTCGTGGGATTCGCCGTCTCATATACCTCGGATTTGGAGCCTGTTTTCTCCGTCGCAGCGCCTACGTCGTTCAGGAATTCGACCATCAGTTGGTGAAGCTCCTTCGTTTTCCCCGGATGCGATTTCGAAAGATCATTCGCTTCCTCGAGGTCAGTCGACAAATCAAACAGCTCCAACCGATCCCGGTTCCACGTCTTCACCAATTTATAGTCACCCAGCAGCAGCGCCGTTTCCGGAGTACGCGCCACGGCTTGATGGAACAAGAGAAAAGGATTGGACCGGATCACACTGCCCTTCCCGCCATGGTGGATGACATCGGTCAGGCTGCCTCCATCCAAGGCCGCGGGGAGTTCCGCTTTGAATCCCGCTAACTCCGCTATGGTCGGGAAAAAATCGAGGCCCGTCACCGGAACCTCGCTGATCACATTCGGTTGCACCCCGGGCCCCTTCACCATAAATGGCACCCGAACTCCACCCTCATACACCGATCCTTTACCATCTCGCAGCGGTGAATTGCGGGACAACGTTTCTCCCTCTTGCCCCGGCATCGAATTCCGCCCGCCGTTATCAGACAGAAAGAACACATAGGTCGTGTCCGATAGTCCCAACGATTCAATGCGGTCGAGTATCATCCCGATACCAGTGTCCACATCGCTCGTCATCGCGGCAAACTCCGGCATGGTATGTTTCTTTCCTTTCTTCCACTCCTGCGTTTCAGCGAGGGTCTCCGATCGATAGAAAATATCCAAATGCACCGCGTAGTGTGAAACCTGCACAAAAAAGGGTTTCCCGGCCCGCTGCGCTGACTCCATGAATCTACCGGTTCGCTCCGTAATGCCATCAATCAACTTGGGGTCATCGGCCGCCGCCGGACCACCCGCGCCTTTACCTCCGCCGGTGCTATTATCGGTGTAACCATCGCTCACATCGTAACCCATTTCGGCGGGGGTCACGTCGTCGTAGCGCATGTCCCACTTACCAAAATGGGCGGTGTGGTAGTCCGGATTCGCCTGCTTCAGCATCTGCGGCAGGGTAAGTTGTTTTCGATAATTCGACGTCCAGTTCGCCTGATCTTTCTGATAAATGTGACGAGCTGGGGTCTGTCCGATCAAAAGACTGCGGCGAGTCGGACAACAATAAGGCGCTGGCGCATAACCGTGCGTAAACCGCATGCCCTCTCGCGCCAGCCGTTCGATCCGTGGCGTCCGATAATAGTCGCTGCGCGTCCGTTCGTCATTCGGATCAATTTGGAGTGACGTGCCTACCCAACTTTGATCGTCCGTCAGGATGACTACAAAATTAGGCGCCGACGGACTTGCGTGAACCCCTAGCGGGATAATCACGCTGAGGATGAGAAGGAGTAGTAGTTTCATATGGATTAAAAGGTGTGAATTCGGGTCAGTTTAACCAATCGGGCACCGAGTCATGCTCGCGCCACGCTTTGACGCGACGGTCCAATTTGTCCGGTTTCCATTCGGTAGTGCCGGCGGGAAGCGTATCGGTTTTGGGCAACCACCTTTGGTGTTCCGCTATAACGGCGGCGTAGGCGGAATCTCCGGCGAGGTTCGTGTGTTCACCGGGGTCGTTCCGATGGTTGTAAAGTTCTTCACTGCCATCCCGATATCGGATGTATCTCCAGTCCTCACTGCGCACCGCATGGTTGCGATAATACCACGTGCTGAGCACCGGTTTCGCCCACTCCGCATCCGGATTTTTGAGCAACGGTAAAAGACTCTGCCCTTCAAGTTTTGGCGCCGGCGGAAGTTCACACAAATCAACCAGCGTCGGATAAACATCCAGCAGACTGACCACACGACCGCTTTGACAGCCCCCGGATGATTGCCCGGGTGTTTTTACGAACAACGGAACTCGGGTCGATTCCTCCCAAAGGGACTGTTTCCGCCAGTGCTTCTTCTCCCCTAAATTTTGGCCATGATCTGACCACAGCACCACAATCGTATTCTCAGCATACTTACTGTCTTCGAGGGCGCGTAGCACTTTGCCCAGTTGGTCATCAACGAACGAAACACAGGCCAAGTAGCCGTAGACCATTTCCCGCCAATAATCGTCACTGAGATTCACCACGGCGTAATGATCGCCGGTCTTGATCGTGCCGTAGGCGATGGATTTCCCCATCAGCGGGATATCACTCATCTCGTCTTCCGGCACTTCCGGCACCACGATTTCATTCAAGTCGTAGAGATCAAAATATTCCTGGGGAGCGGTGTAAGGCACGTGCGGACGCACAAACCCTACCGCCAAGAAGAATGGTTTTTCGTGGTCCTGCTCAAGTTGATCCACCGCCCAATCCGCGATCAGTTCGTCGAACATCTTGCCGCCCGGCATATCCGTCCGATCCAAAGCCCCCCAGCACAGGGATTGGCCGCTATCAAAATCGTCACCGTAGTGATTGATGATCTGACTGCCTTCGTGCGGAAACGGGTAGAACTTGGTGCCACCGTAGCCACTGCCGCGTGCTCTTAGCTCCTTCGATATTTTGTAGTCAGGCGCGGTGGCATCCCAGAAATCGTCTGTCCGCTCCTTATAGTCGCTCACGCCGCTGTGAAACACCTTCCCCGCCGCCAGGGTCTTGTAGCCGTTGTCCTTAAAATACTGGGGCAACATTTTGTGGTCGCCCATGACTTCATCGTAGGACTTCCGCATGGCGGAGGTGGATCCATACCACCCCGTGCTGGCCGGATGTAGCCCACTGAGCAGGGCATTTCTCGAAGCGGTGCAAACCGCCTGCGAGCAATGCGCATTGGTGAATTGCATGCCTTGACCGGCTAGTCGATCTAGGTTCGGCGTGATCGCCTGCGGATGCCCACCCTGCGATCCTGTCCAGTCGTTCAGATCATCAATCGAAATGAACAATACATTGGGTGGTCGAGCAGCGAGAGGTTGGACCATCAGGCTCAGAAAGAGCATCATGGCTCCGGTAATACGGTGGACGCGGGGAAATCGTTTCATGACAGCAGGGGAGATTCGATTATTCGTGCAATAGAAACGCCTGTGCTTCCGGAAGGTCTTCATCGAGCCAACCGTAGAAAATCAGCATACCGTCCACAGGGTGCCCATTCGGACGCACCACGGGTTGCACATTATTAAAGCGCCAGCCCGCATATTTGGTCGGATCGGGAGAAAGGTCGCGGTGCTTGGTCCAGGTATCACCGTCATTGGATGACACCCACTCCTCCAACCGGCCTCCGCCGTGTTTGTCCATATACCCACCCTCCAAGTAGCCATCCCAGACCAGCACGTAGGCGTGCAGCGTGCCATCTGAATCACGCTGCAGGTAACCGCTGCTCCATTGATGGCTGGCGAAACAAATGCGGGTGTTTTTCCAAAGTCCGTTCTCGCGCCTCAGGTAGTAATAAGACGGCGACGCCAAATCATCGCCAGAGAGCACATGGAGGAAGATAGGTTCGCCCTCCGCATCCAATGCCATCGCCGGTGGCACGCCCGCACCCCGCCATGCCGTATCCCAAATCTGGGCATGATCCTTGGAATACTCTAAGTGAATCGGCGTTTCGAGTTCCTCTCCATCCGCGTTGAGCACGATACGTTCTTTCAAATCAACCTTCAGATACGATAGATTGTATTTCCACTCGTTGCTCACGGGCTGACCATAACGGGGATTAAACAAACGCAGCGGATCATTCGACTTCACATCGTCATAATCGGTGTAGCCGACATGCAGATACCGCCCGTCGCGGCTCATGACCTTGCCGTGGTAGGAGGACCACTCGGGAAAACTCAACAAATCGAGGTCCGTGAGATCATCCTTGGGACCTAGCCACGTCTCCCCGTTGTCGCGACTGATCTTATAGGTCCAGGAGCTGTTATGACCGGCAGTGCGGTAGTACAGCACCTCGCCGTCATCAAACGTGCGAAACACCGTCGGGTAAGAAATCCCGGGAGCGATATCCGGTCCTTTGCGCCAAGCGATGGTATCATCCTCAGGACTGACCGGGGATTTCGAAATCAGATACGTGCCGGGATCGCGGTGGCAGCCATACAACACGTGCAGGTGGTCCCGCTCGTCGGCCCAAATGATGGGCATGTCGTGATGGTCGTTGGTCCGCTCGTCCAGCTTAACCGAATCAGAGAAGGTGCGGGTCGCGGGATTATACGTGATCAGCATCGGGCGTGCGGCACCGTTGCCGTTTTTACTCGGTTCGGCATCCCCGTTGTAGACGATGTAAACGAGCTCATTGAGCAGGATAGCCTGAGGCCGTTGTCTCACATCGTAGAGCATGTTAAATTTACCGGTTTCGCCAAACGGCACCGCCGCGGGGGCGACGTCCTTCGCCAGCGTCGAAATCGACAACGCCATCATCAAGGCGCCATATATTGTGTTTTTCCAAGAAGGGTAACGAGGAGTCATGTCTTGAAAAAAGTAACCCACCCGCATTTCACGAGAGCGAAATCGCAAAAACGGTGATTCCCAGAGTTGCGCCATCTTGCGTAACCGTTCCATATTTCGCTTCTGCCGAAGCCCGGCCGTTTGCCCCATACCCCGTCCCATGTCCTTCCCCAGTCGCTCGATCCGAGTTCTCCTCACCCTCATCGCCAGCTCGTTCCTGCCCTCCATCGGTGGTGCCCAGTCGAAACCGACGGCGCCGTCCATCACGCACGAGAACGTGGCCTACGGCGACCACTCCAACCAGATCATGGATTTCTACGCCGCCGACGTTGAGGGTCCGGCCCCTGCGGTGATCTACATTCACGGCGGTGGTTTCCGAAACGGCTCGCACGACAAAATTTCCGCGCAGAAGGTGAAACGTTACCTCAACGCGGGCATTCACCATATTTCGGTTGAATACCGTTTTCTGAGCCACGCGCCCTTCCCTGCTCCTCATGAGGACGCCGTGCGCGCTCTCCAGTTCATTCGTAGCAAGGCCGAAGAATGGGGTATCGATAAAAACCGCATCGCCGCCTACGGCGGCTCCGCTGGCGCTCAACTTGTCGCCTACCTCGCCTGGAGCGAAGACTTCGCGAATCCTGACAGCGACGATCCCATCTCCCGCGAATCCACCCGTCTCAAGGCCGTCGCTCCGCTGGCCGGACAATCCACTCTCGATCTCGATTGGTGGGTCGAAAACATTCCCGGCTACGACAAACCTCACCGTAGTCCGGACGGTAGCACCGGATATGGCGATGTCCTCACCCGCGGCCTAGTCCACGAAATCTCGATCATCAATCATATCACTTCGGATGATCCTCCGACGTTTATGTCCTACGGGATGAAACCCGACGACCAGGTGCCCGAGGACAAGAAAAAGGCAGGTGGCTGGAAAATCCATCACGTCAATTTCGGTATCGCGATGGAAGAAAAACTCCGCCCCGCCGGCGTGGAGGTGGTCTTAAAATACCCAGAAATCAAACTGCCCATCGACAACGACGTAGACTTTCTGATCCACCACTTGACTCGATAATTTGAGCTCCACCGCTCATCACCGTTTAGGGCGACTTCCTTCTCAATCATGATTCAACGCGACTACATCATGAATCTGATCGAACAGCTAGGGCTTCTAGTGCGTCGCATCACCAATCGGGAAATAGTCGATGATGAACGCACGACTGAGATTGATAGATTCGTCGGCGAATGGATCGGGCTTCCGATCAGAACACTCCTAGCATTGCCACCGGCAGAAGTGCTCCGGCTGTTTGAAGAATCGGACCGATTGGTGGGCGCAAAATGCTTGATCATGGCTGAAGTGCTGAAGGCTGAAGGCCTCACGGCTGAAACCTCCGAGCAACGCGAAGCGTTTCTTGCGAAATCAGCATTTTTCTGCACGCACTACCCGACGGGAATCGATCCAGTGCTCGAGTCTCAACTCGAAGACATTCAGGCTGAGATCGAAACCGAACTTGGAGAAATCCCTCACCCATCCATTATACGACACACCGTTCCTGAAGCCCCCAGGCGAGTGGTTAAACAGCGCCAACGTTCTCGCGCTTGGCTTCGCATTGGCGGCGCGATCGCGTTGGGCTTGATAGTTCTGGCGGTATTGAATCCCACTAAACCCATTGAAGTCACCGACCTCAGTTGGGAGTCGCTCGACTCCTCCCTGGCTATCCAAGGCATGCTCCATAACCGAACCGCCCAATCACGGGACGTTACGATCGAGTTCACCGCCGATCGTCTGACCACCAATCAACTGGGACGTTCGCTCGATTCCGCGGGAAAAGTGGCGCAAACCTACACCATCGAATCGGACTCCCAAATACCCGTTCAGGCGACACTGCTGCTAACCGGGGGCGGCAACAAACAGGTGGTCGTAAGCTCCCTCATTCTGCGTATTGATGAGCGCAACTAGTCCTCAATAATGATAAATAGGCGACGATCTCGCAACCTACTTACCCATGTCTCGATACCATAATTTCATCCCATTCGCGTCGATCCTTCTCACTGCGACCGTCTCCATCGCGGCGGCCCAACAACCCAACATTGTCGTCCTCTTTGCCGATGATTTGGGCTACGGCGAACTGAGTTGTCAGGGTAATCCCGAGATCCCCACCCCCCATATCGATGCGATTGCCGCCAACGGCGTTCGCTTCACTTCCGGCTATGTGACCGGCCCCAACTGCAGTCCGTCGCGCGCCGGTTTTTTATCGGGACGCACGCCCACCCGCTTCGGCTACGAATTTAATCCCATCGGGCCCGTCAACGAACTCCCGGGCGTGGGCCTGCCCACCAGCGAGACGACCATTGCCGAGACTCTACATGACGCCGGCTACACGACCGGCTTAGTCGGCAAATGGCACCAAGGCGGCACCGCCGACTTTCATCCGTTTCGCCACGGTTTCGACGAGTTCTTCGGTTTCTCCCACGAAGGCCATTATTTCGTTCCGCCGCCCTATGACGGCGTCACCACGATGCTGCGACGTAAGCAACTTCCCGGCGGTACGGAAGGTCGTTGGATTGGCGAAAAGGGGCTCCATTACACCGATCATATGGGACGCGACGAACCCGACTACGACGCTAACAATCCCATCACTCGCGGAGGCCAGCCGGTCGTGGAAAATGCCTACCTCACGGATGCCCTGACCCGCGAGGCCGTCGACTTCATCGATCGCCACGATGACAAACCCTTCTTCCTCTTCCTTTCTTACAATGCCGTGCACAGCCCACTCCAAGGAGCTGATGCTTACATGGAGAAGTTCTCCCACATCGAGGATCTCCACCGCCGCATATTCGCCGCGATGTTGGCTAACCTTGATGACAGTGTCGGCGCCGTGATGTCGAAATTGCGCCAATCCGGCCTCGAAGAAAATACCATCGTATTTTTCCTCAGCGACAATGGCGGTCCCACCCGAGAACTCACGTCTTCGAACTTACCCCTGAAAGGCAGTAAAGGTTCGATGTATGAAGGCGGTCTACGCGTGCCATTTATGATGCAATGGCCCGGCACGATACCAGCTGGTCAGACTTACCATAAAACAATCAGTTCATTGGATATTTATGCCACCGCCACCGCGAACAGTGGCACCTCCGCTCCCAAAAACATAGAAGGCGTTGATTTGGTGCCATACGTGACGGGTGCAAACGACGGCACGCCGCACAAAACGCTCTTCTGGCGCCAGGGAGGCAAGTCTGGGCTCCGCCACGGCGACTGGAAGCTCGTGCGTATGGGCGGCCGAAAAGCCCCCGGCAACGCGCCGTGGCAACTCTTCGACCTCTCCGCCGATCTTTCGGAAGAAACCAACTTGGCCAAAATCCACCCCGACCGACTCGCTGAATTGGTGGCTCGCTGGGAGTCCATGAATGCCGAAATGAGTGAACCCCTGTTTTGATCGATCTTTTTATGTCTTCTCATTCTCGCCCCTTACACCGCTCAATCACTGCTGATATGAAAATCCTGTCCACAATTCTCATCACGCTCCTTCTGAGTTTGAACGCCACGGCCAACCCAGTGGAAAAACGACCCGATATTGTCTTCATCGTCGTGGATGATTTGAACGATTGGATCGGAGCCCTCGGTGGCCATCCCGACGCTAAGTCGCCGAACATAGACCGGCTCGCTTCCAGGGGGATGTTGTTCAGTCAGGCTTATTGCAATTCACCCCAGTGCCGTCCTTCACGCACCAGTCTGAATCATGGTGTCTACCCGTTTCGCACCGGCACGTATTTTAACGCTAAGTCTCCGGACGAAACCAAGATCACCACACCGAGCCTGCAGCAGTTTTTTGCCTCCAGCGGCTATCGTGTCGCTAGTGGAGGTAAGGTCCATCACAGTGGCCCGGGCAGCGACGGCGATGTGCTTCTAAAGCGGCCCGGCGACCCAAAACCACCCCCTTCCAAGGATAAATTCAACGCGCTGAATCCTCCCAACGATGGCTTCGCTCTCGATGCCCCGGACAAGGCTATGGGGGATTACAAGGTCGCGTCATGGGCGATCGACCAATGGGAGACGCCGAGCGATCAACCGTTGTTCATGTCCGTGGGATTCTTCCGTCCCCATCGCCCTCTTCAGGTGCCGGCCCCCTACTTCGAGGAATTTCCCCTTGAGGCGATCAAGCGGCCCGCCGAACCGGCTGGCGACGATTGGGACGACATGCCCGAGTTCGCGCGCCGACTCGCGCGCACGCATGCCCACAAGGACATGCACAACGGCCTCAGCGACCACGAACATATGCTCGAATACGATCAGTGGGACCCCACGATTCAAGCCTACCAGGCATCGATCGCGTTTGTAGATAAACAGATCGGCCGTTTCCTCGCCGTCTTGGATAAAAACCCACGGGGTCGCGAAACCGTCATCATGCTCGTCAGTGATCACGGCTGGCATCTCGGCGAGAAGAAACACTGGTGCAAAGGCGCAATCTGGGAACAGACCACGCATATCCCGTTCATCGTCTCCGCTCCCGGAGTCAAAGCCGGTTCCGTTTCCACTCAACCCGTCAGCTTGATCGATGTTTACCCTTCGCTCGCGGATCTCGCCGGACTCCCCTTGCCCGCTCATCTCGACGGCATGTCAATTAAAGCTCAACTCGCCGACCCCACGCATCCGCGCGGCCCTGCCATCTCTTCTTACGGCGAGGGCAACACCGCTATTCGCACCGAACGCTGGCGTTACATCCGCTACGAGGACGGTTCCGAAGAACTCTACGACCATAGCGTCGATTCCGATGAATGGGTCAATTTGGCCAACGACCCCGCTCATACGAAGACCAAACAGAACTTGGCCAAGTTCATTCCTGAAAACCAACACCCCGGCCTCAAAGTCCAAGACTGGTATGACGAGTTTGGATACTAACGCGTGCTGACGCACGCGAAGTAGTAAGTAACAAGTATCAAGAGACAGACGCGCTCCGCACGAAAGTATCAAGAATACTGAACCGCTCCACCGTTCCAGAAATAAAATAGGCAGAATCGGATCGATTTGCGATATAGAGGCAAAAGACAATGGCCTTAAATCCCCTTTCTTTTCCTTTCTCAGTGTCCTCCGTGTCATTCTCTGTGGCCTCTGTGACCAATTCCAACACTGATTGGTGAACTCTTTCCCTATCCCGAAATCACACCTTTTCTCCCCCTCACACCCGTGCTTAAAACGAACCTACTGCCCACCCTCCTCACAACGCTGCTACTCGCCACCAGCGTCACTTCCGCTCAACGCACTGCGACCGCCCCGGAGCGTATCAGTCTCGCCGACGACTTCGCGATTGAGTTGATCTACTCCGTGCCCCGCGAGGATCAAGGCTCTTGGGTCGCCATGTGTCAGGACGATAAAGGCCGGCTCATCGTGAGTGACCAATACGGGGGACTATTTCGTTTTCCTATTCCCGAACTCGGGCAACCCGTCGATCCCGCGTCGATCGAGCAAATCACCTACTCCGAAGACAATACCAAGGCGCGAAAGATGGAACCCAAACCCGACGCCAAAACCCTCACCCCCGAACTCCTGAAGCTGCCCAACATCGGTCACGCGCAGGGTCTCTGCTATGCGTTCGATAGCCTATTCGTGGTCGTAAATTCCCGTATCAGTCCGACCGGTTCCGGCGTCTTCCGTCTGCGCGATACCGACGGAGATGACCAATTCGACGAACTCGTCACCCTCAAGTCGTTAGCGGCCACTGGCGGCGAACACGGCCCGCACGCCATCCTGCCCGCTCCCGACGGCAAACACCTCTACGTTGTCACCGGTAATCAGACTTCGCTTCCCGACGACTACACGCATTCCCGTGTGCCCGAATTGTGGGCTGAAGATCAACTCTTCCCCTCTTTACAGCACTTCATGGTCGGGGCCGAAGCACCCCTTGGTCATATCGCCCAGATCGATCCCGACGGCGAGACTTGGGAGATTGTAGCCACCGGCTTCCGCAATCCCTACGACGCTGCGGTCAATCGCGAGGGTGAACTCTTCACTTACGATGCTGATATGGAGTGGGATCTCAACACCCCCTGGTATCGCCCCACCCGCGTCAATCATGTCATCGACGGTGCCGACTACGGCTGGCGCACGGGTTCCGGCAAGTTCATGGACTACTACGGCGACAGCTTCGGCGCCGCCGTCGATATCGGCCCAGGCTCTCCCACCGGAATCGCATTTGGTCACGGCGCAAAGTTCCCCGCTCGCTACCAAAACGCGCTCTTCGTTTCCGACTGGTCCTACGGCAAACTTTATGCCGTCCACCTCGCGCCCGATGGCTCGACCTACACCGGCACTTCCGAAGAATTCGCCAGCGCCCAACCCCTTCCGTTGACCGACATCCTCGTCAACCCGGACGACGGTGCCCTATATTTCACGGTGGGCGGTCGACGGGTACAGTCCGGCCTATACCGCGTCACCTACATCGGTAACGAAGACACCTCACCCGCTCAATCCACCCCCGGCGGCGGCGTTGCCCGTAAACACCGTCAGGCCCTCGAATCGTTGCTCCAAGCCGATGCAACTGACGCCACCACGCGTCAACTCGACCAAGCTTGGCATTCGCTCGGTTCCAACGATGCCGGAGTTCGCCATGCCGCTCGGGTCGTCCTCGAAAAACAACCGGCCACAAACTGGTCTGAGCGCCTCACCCAAGAGTCCAACCCGATGAGAGCCACGGCAGCCGCGATCGCGCTGGCCCGAGCCGACGGAGCCAACTCCGCGTCCGCCGTCATCCGAAAAATAATTGCATTCGATGAGGCGTCGCTCACCACCCGCCAGCTCCGACTCGACGCGGTCCGTGCAATCACCCTCGCGCTCACCCGCGGCGGCCCCCCGAGCCCCGAACTGAAAGAGAACCTCATCACGTGGCTCGACGCCATCTACCCCGCCCGCACCCCGGACGAAAATCGCGACCTCTCCGCCGTCATGGCCTATCTGCAAGCGCCCTCCGCCGTTGCCAAAGGTATGGCACTTCTGGTCGAAGCTTCCGGGCAGGAAGAACAGATCGGTTACGCTCTCAATCTGCGTCACCTTCAGCACGGTTGGACTCCCAAACTCCGCGAGACGTATTTCAAGTGGTTCGTAATTTCCGGCAGTTACCAAGGCGGCGCCCGGCTGCGCAACTACCTCGATGACATCAAAGCTCAAGCCATTGTCGCGGTTCCCGCAGACGAGATGACTTCGGCTCTAACCACGCTGATCGAAACACCGCCTGAATCCAACACCCCACAATTCACCCTGGAGCCCCGCGACTACGTGAAGATGTGGACCATGGCCGACGTGCGGCCGCTCCTCGGCGCTGGCTTGGAAGGTGGACGTGATTTCCTCAATGGTCGCCAAATGTTCGGCGCCGGCACCTGCTACGTCTGTCACCGTTTCAATGGTGAAGGCGGCGCCGTCGGTCCCGATCTCTCTGCCGCCGGGGGCAAGTTCAGCCCCTTCGATTTGGTTGAAGCCATCATCGATCCCGGCAAAGAAATCAGCGACCAATACGGCAGCAGCATTTTCAAACTGAAGGACGGCTCGGAGCTGAATGGTCGGATCATGAACATCAAAGGGGACACCTACTGGGTGAACACCGACATGATGACTCCCAGCACCATCACTTTCGTTCACGTCGACGATATCGAATCCATCACCCCTTCGCCCATCTCTATGATGCCACCCGGCCTCATGTCCACGATGGCGGACGATGACATCCTCGATCTACTGGCCTACCTCATCTCCGCCGGCGATCCCGACCACGAACTGTTCACTAATTAGAGCAAAGCTGTCGGGCATAAAGCCCGACCCACGCGTCGAATACGCACCCTAAATGTGGGTCGGGCTTTATGCCCGACGGTTTCATCCTCCAACAGATCACGAAGCCCCCGGGGTCATGTCGTTGATAAGTTCTACGCAGTCTCGCCCATGCGAGACGGAGTAAACTTATGACGACGTGACCCCCTACGCGCGTGCTGACGCACGCGAAGTAACAAGTATCAGGTATCAAGTAACAAG
>OJFP01001200.1_pt1 | contig 13769 bp, 9 predicted proteins | sample 1594141 | NCBI WGS metagenome assembly OJFP01 (sample SAMN05416843, study PRJEB24817) | seawater metagenome | isolation source: Sea water | place: Canada:Atlantic | collected 2013-07
AGCGTCAGATGTGTATAAGAGACAGGGATTAATTGTTTCGAGTCATCCCGCTCCACCAATCGCTCGTCCGGTAAACCGTCCCGTGAGAATACAACCGGCGAGGAAGGTTCCTTCCAGCGAGCGCACGCCATTGCTACCGCCGCCGCCAAATCCAGAAGCCTCGCCCACCGCGTAGAGTCCGTCGATATTGGAACCATCGGCCTTTAATACCCGTCCTTCAAGGTCCGTCTGAATGCCGCCGAGGCTTTTTCGACAAAGGATTACCTGGCGAATCGCCATTAGCGGACCGGCGGACGGATCACCGATCGGTTGAAAATTACAGACTTTCGGTCGGTCACCTTTCCATTGCCGCAACACTCCAATTCGCTTGATCTGCGGATCACTGCTCAACTCGGGCCCTAATTCAACCTCGGCGTCATAAGCTTCGATAGTGCTGCGCAATACGGCCCCATCAACCTCATCACCGCCGGTCACCTGATTCATTTTTCTGGCTAGCTCTTCAGGGGTACTGGCGGTCACGGCGTCGGCTACCTCGTCACTGGCCAGATAATTAAACACCCGCTTGTTTCCGAGCAGATTTTCCTTCAGAAACGTGAAGAGTTTGCGGTCACGCAGCGCCGGATTATGCTCAGAGCCAGAGATCATCAGCTCTTTTTCCACTACCTTCCGGTTGAGGATGCTCCAGGAATAACCCCGAGGCTGCTGACTGACCCGTTCACAGGTCCAGCGGGTATCAAACGCGCCCATCAGCGGTTCTGGACCGATGCGTTTACCCTGGTAATCCGCCCAGATCGCGGAACGCGGCGGCAGCAGGGCCAGCCCATGATTCGGTTTACGCGGTTTGGGATGATGAAATCCGGTGGCGTAATTCCACATCCGCGACAGATGAGTCACGTTGCCGCCAATACTTTCCACCTGCTGATGCATTTTGCCGTCGGAGTATTTATGCGCGCCGGTGAGCAGTGTCTCGGGTGGTTCACCCCACTCCTCCGGCCATAGTTTACGCACCAGCCCCAGATCGCCACCCACCCCGCCGGTGGCCACTATCGTATTTTCTGCGGTGATTTCAAAGGGCGCGCCATCGGTTTCACCAACACCGTGACAACCCGACACCCGTCCAGCGGTTTCGGTTAAGCCCTGAACATTACGATTAAATAGCAGGGTTAAACTGTCGCTGTGGGGTTCGAGTTGTTCAATCATTCGTGTGGCCAGCGTATAACCGCCACCCCAGAGCAGGTGGTAGCGCGCCACCGAGTTACCCACTTCGTTCATGCCGCGCTCACCCCAGGTGATCACCGGCAGAAATTTCAGTCCGCGACCCCGTAGCCAGAAATAGATATCGTCAACGCAGTGATCAACATAGGCCCGCGCCCAGGCTTTCGGCCAGGTGTCCTCCTCATTGAACTGGCCGTACCGAATCCAGTCCTCGTAGGCCAGATCGGGTGAGTCTTTAATGCCGGCCCGGGCCTGTTGTGGAGTACCGGTATAAGTCATGCCGCCCAGCGCTTCGCGGGCCTGACCACCGAAGACTTTCTGGTCATCGCGATCAACTAACACGACCCGTTTACCGTGCTCCAGCAGTTCAATCGCGGTGACAATTCCGGCCAGACCAGCACCGATAATTACAGCATCCGTTGTCAGCGTCTCTGTCACCATTTTGTCATCCTGAGCAGTTAAGATTAGCTGGTTATACCACGCAGCTTTCTGAGTGCTCACGCGGCCACCTCACGGCCACACAATCCCTCAGAAACTGAACGCAACTCCAGCCATCAAACGGAAAATATTCGACCGGGAAAACCGGCCGTCTCACAGGAGGTTAACGTCATGGTTCGTATCGGCATCAATGGATTTGGCAGAATTGGCAGGCTGGCCTTTCGAGCCCTCTGGGAACGCGACGACTGCGTCGTTCAAAGAATCAATGATCCCGGGGGCGACGCACAGACACTGGCCCATCTGCTCAACTTCGATTCCGTCCACGGCCGCTGGGTTCCCGGAGCACAGGCGGACGGGGACAGTTTTCAGGTGAAAGACCAGAAGATCGCAGTGACCCACAACCGTGCACTTGAAGACACGCCCTGGTCTGACTGTGACCTGGTCATTGAGGCATCCGGCACCCTGCGCAGTAGCGCGTTGCTACAGCCTATCCTCGATCAGGGGGTCAAGCGAGTCGTGGTCACTGCACCGGTTAAAGAGCCGGGAGTGCTGAACGTCGTGATGGGCGTCAACGACCACTTATTCGATCCGGCCATCCATCCGATCGTGACTGCCGCCTCCTGCACCACCAATTGTCTGGCCCCGGTGGTGAAAGTCATCCACGAACATCTCGGTATTAAACAGGGTTCCATGACCACCATCCACGCCCTCACGAATACTCAGACTATTCTTGATGCGCCCCACAAGGACCTGCGCCGCGCCCGTGCCTGTGGTAGCAGTCTGATCCCCACGTCTACCGGTTCGGCCACGGCAATCATCGAAATCTTCCCCGAACTAAAAGACCGTCTCAACGGCCACGCGGTAAGGGTTCCGCTGGCCAGCCCCTCCCTGGTTGACTCGGTATTCGAAGTGGAAACACCCACCTCTGGCGAACAGGTTAACGAGCTGTTACAGGCGGCGGCAGAGGGCGACCTGAGCGGCATTCTTGGCTTTGAAGAGCGCCCACTGGTCTCTGTCGATTTTATTGGTGAGTCCTGTTCCGGGGTCGTTGACGCCCTCTCTACCATGGTGATCAACGAAACTCAGGTAAAAATCTACACCTGGTATGACAACGAATGGGGCTACGCCAATCGCACCGTTGAACTCGCCGCCCTGGCGGGTCGATAGCCAATCCTTGATCACCCAAATGGACTCCGAATAACCGCTCATGACCAATCTCTCTGCTGAGCTACGTCAGTACCTGATCATTACCGCCAGCTACTGGACCTTCACCCTCACCGACGGTGCATTACGCATGTTGGTGCTGTTGTATTTCCACCAGCTCGGTTATGAGCCGCTGCAAATAGCCCTGTTGTTTATTTTTTATGAATTCTTTGGGGTCGTTACCAACCTGGTCGGTGGCTGGCTCGGGGCACGACAGGCCTGAACCGGACCATGAACATTGGCCTGGCGCTACAGGTAGTGGCGCTCGGCATGCTAATGCTCCCAAGTTCCGCGCTTACCGTGGCCTGGGTAATGGCTGCACAGGGGTTATCGGGAATTGCCAAAGACCTGAACAAAATGAGCGCCAAAAGCGCCATTAAATTTCTGGTCACCGATAACGCCCAGGGCACCCTGTTCCGCTGGGTTGCGCTACTTACCGGTTCAAAAAATGCGCTCAAAGGCGCCGGTTTCTTCCTTGGCGGCACGCTGCTGGTGCTGGTTGGCTTTAGAACCGCGATGGTTGTGATGGCGGCGGCATTAGCAATAGTCTGGTTAATTAACCTCATAGCCCTACAAAGCGACCTCGGCAAATCCGCCAGCAAACCTAAATTCCGGCAAGTATTTTCCAAAAGCTCGGCCATCAATCGTCTGTCACTGTGCAGACTATTTCTGTTTGCATCGCGAGATGTCTGGTTTGTGATTGCCCTGCCGGTTTATCTGGCCGCCACCCTGGGCTGGGAATTCTCCAAAGTCGGCGGCTTTATGGCCATCTGGATCATCGGTTACGGCGCCGTTCAGGCAATTGCGCCCTACCTCACTGGCCTGCGCGCCGGCAGAGTTCCCGATGGCCGAGACGCCATGCTCTGGGCTTTACCCCTGGCCGCCGCTCCGGCATTAATTGCCTACACATTAAACAGCCAGTTTGAAGCAGAGCTAATACTGGTAGGCGGCCTACTGCTATTCGGCTTTCTGTTCGCCATTAACTCCTCCCTGCACAGCTACCTGATTGTTAGCTACGCGGACCGGGACGGTGCCTCCCTGGATGTCGGCTTTTATTACATGGCCAACGCCATGGGCCGACTCATCGGCACCCTGCTGTCCGGCTGGCTGTACCAGGTATGGGGATTGCAGGCCTGCTTGTGGATTTCGGCTCTGTTTATAGTCGTAACAGCAGCCCTGTCCATATCCTTGCCGCGCTCGGGAAGCACTCTGCCAACAACTCAGTAACAACCCTTCGCCCAGAGCCTGGTTAATCCAGATTGCGAGCATTCAGCCGCCGCTGCACTTCGCTGGTGGTTTCATAAATTGGTGTCACCCAGGCATCCCGGCAGTGGTGAGCTAGTCGAGCGACCCCACCGCGTCACAATAAAAGCAACGTCCCCTCCCCTTCTCATCAGCGGCGAACAGACTGAATTAGTGGCTAATCGTCTGTGTAGGTCATATTTGGGGAAGGTTTTCAGGGTTTGGAGGTGGTCGGGTGGGCAGCCTGGGTTCGTCATATACGGTAAGGATTTAGTTAGTTATGATCTGAAATGCACCGCGAAACGCTTTGCCGGCTATCAGCGTCATAAGCTAGCGCAGCGGCATTAGCAGTTGACAAAAACGTGATAACACATTGATTAATTGGAAGTTTTTTTGCAAATAATTGACGTAGAGTTTGTGAGAATTAGGCTGCTGCAGTCTAGCGCCCTACAAGCCTACGCCGTATAACTAACTGTTAAGTGTTGGACTAGCATTGGGAAATTTATGAGCAACCATTACGCGCCAGTGTTTCAAGAAAAGCAGTTCCATTGTATTTTGTGTGGCGTATATGCTAAGCAGGCGTGGGGGAAGTTGGTAGGTCGCACCAGTACTAATATTTTTGATACTGAGTTTACTTATAGTTATTGCTCTCATTGCTTCGAAAGGTGCTATTGGTATGACGGAAGGATGATTATTCCTTCGGCAGCACCGGTGCCTCCGCCGCATATTGATATGCCTGAGGTGTGTTTAGGTGAATACAATGAAGCAAGAGACATTATGGCCCGCTCTCCAAGAGCCGCGGCAGCCTTACTAAGGCTAACTCTGCAAAAATTAATGCCCGTACTTGGTGAAAAGGGCAAAAACATAAATGACGACATTGGCTCACTAGTGAAAAAAGGCCTACCCGTAGAAGTCCAACAGGCGCTTGATTACTGTCGTGTTATTGGCAATAACGGAGTCCACCCTGGTGAGATTGAGTTAACTGATAATCCCGAAATTTCACATAGCCTTTTTGAAATGCTTAACTTTATTGTTGAGGATCGTATATCAAGGCCAAAAAAGGTAGAAAGCCTTTATAGGATATTACCTGAAGGAGCTTTGGCTGCCGTAGAAGAGCGCGATGGTGAACAGGGAGAAAAAACTTGATAAGAAGCTCAAGCGGGACGCGCCAGAAGCGGCGCACCCCTTAGCTTGGCGTTATGCACTTCAAATATACTAGGGAAGCATTGTGAACTGGCCGGAACATTTCCCCGATAACTGTCCACCTACTGATGCATGCGGGGTAGAAGGGTTACATTTCCGGTTGGTGAAAACGAATCCAGCAACTCAGGCGGATGTGCTTTCCCACAGACAGTTGCAACCCTCGAAGGATTGGGGATCCCAGGTTGCATGTTGTAAGGCCTGCGGGTTATCGATCTACACAGTCAAAGGAGATGCCGAGGCTTTACAGAAGCGAATCCCCGCGCTTAGAAACACCCAAATTGCTTTCGCAAACCTGACGAAAGAAAGTGGTTTAGTAGCAGAAACACCCTCTTGGAATGCAAAGAGCCATAGGACATGGTGGCTAAATCCTGAACTGGAAGACGCTCACTCACTTCTAGAGTTGGAGGCCGTCTGATGCTTCCTAGTCAATATAGTGAAATCGGGGCAGTTAAAATTGTCGAAGTATTTGACTTCTTCGATTTCCCGAGGCTTTTTTCATGTGCGAGAGCATCCGGGCAAAAATATCTGGCTCTTTCTGTTGATGATTCAGAAGGCGTAAACACATTCCTCTATTCGTCTGTATCTGAATTCAGATACAAACTCCTTTTGCAAGGTGGATTGAGCCTCAGGGAGCCGTATTCCAATCCAGAAGATGGTTGGTTGTATAAAGTCGAAAGCACCCAAACCGGTGTCGAAGTGTCGAGATCGAAGGCCAGTGAATTGCCCTCTCATTGGCTACCGCCGGCTGATGCATTCATCGAATCAGAGTTACTGGCCCAATCGACAGAGCGCCCTAGCTTAGATGTAAGTCAATTGGCGGTATCAGGGAATAGGGAAATCGCAAACCTTGCTCTTAAACTTCCTCGGGGGAAAACTGATATTCGCTCGCGTTTGTTGGGACAGTTTTTGGTCGCGTTTCAAGAGCTAGTTGATGCAGTGGGCCAGAAATGTGCTGGTGAGCCCACTTTAAAAGGGGCTATTTCAAAAGATATTCTTGATCGAACACAGCTTCAAGTCTTACAGACATACCCCAGTTCATTTGGAATACAGTTTGCGGCAAATCAACAAAGCGATCTTTTTCAAGATTCTCTGTTAGCTGAATCACTGTCTGATATTTACCATCTTATGGAAGCAGAATTTGATGAGGATCGGCTTAGTAATCTCCTCCATAGCCTACGTGGTCGCGCTACTAGCAAGTACAGGTCGTTGTTGGAATCCATGATAGCGGTGGAAGGCAGTGTCACCCTGGATTGGGGGTCACCAAAGGAAGGTTACGGCGGTCAGTTTGTGTTTTCTCAGAACTCTATTCTCAAAGCATATGAAATAGTCTCAAGCGTCGAGGAACAAGTTGGAGAAGAGGTAGAAGTTGTCGGCCAGCTAGTTGGTTTGAATGTAAGAACAAAAACTTATGAAATATCTAGTGTTTCTGACAAGCAAAAATACGCAGGCAAACTAGCCGCTGAAGCGCCAGAATCCATACACCATGCCCAGTTAAGTGAAATGTATGTCGCTACCCTGAAGCGAGTTATTGAGGTCCAATCAACCTCGGGCGAAGAGAAGGAACGCTGGTTATTGGTAAATCTTCGTGAACCGGTCAGCAACAGTGCATAACATCGCGTTGCATAGATCGCCAATACTGGCCGCGCCACTTTCAGACATTGGGCGGTGAATAAAGACCGCGAATCGCTTTCTATAGTAGCCGCCGAACGAATTCTTTATCGGTTTTTTGACCTACCTTTCCCCTGATGGCGCGCCCGTAAATGCAGCGGTTTTTCGGATAAGTGCAGCGCGCTGTTTGCGCGCAGCGAGTTCGCGCAAACCCGAAAAACCGCTGCCTTTACGGGATCAAAGCGCGATTGGGGTGGCCTTTTCTTTGGTTCGTTTCTTTTGGCCAAGCAAAAGAAATGAACAACCTGCCAAATAGACTCGCCGAGCCAGGCGCACCGCTCCAATATCAATTCCGAATTAGCTAATCCAGATTACGCGCAATCAACAACCGTTGAACTTCGCTGGTGCCTTCGTAGATTTGCGTTACCCGCGCATCCCGGTAGTGGCGCTCGACTGAGAAGTCATTCAGGTAGCCGTAACCACCGTGGATCTGGATGGCCTTACTACAGACCCATTCGGCGGTTTCGCTTGCCACCAGTTTGGCCTGAGAGGCCTCACTAATGGCGCTCTCCCCTGCCATGCGCAGTCGGGCAGCGTGATGCACCATCAACCGCGCACCATTGATGCGAGTGAGCATGTCGGCAAGACCGAAAGTGATGCTCTGATGTTCGGCGATGGGTTTACCAAACTGTGTGCGTTCGCGAGCGTAATCGCGGGCCGCTTCAAACGCGGCGCGGGCAATGCCGATACTGAGGGCGCCGATACCGATACGACCGCCTGCCAGGTTACCGAGTGCAATCGACAGCCCCTGGCCCCGCTCACCGAGCATGCTCTGCCGGGGGATTCGACATTCCTCAAACCTGACTGCAGTGGTGTCTGATGCCCGCTGGCCCATTTTCTGTTCCTTTGGCCCGGCCTGATAACCGGGATTATCGGTAGGCACGAGAAACGCTGAAATGCCCTTTTTGCCCAGCTCAGGGTCCGTTACCGCAAACACTAGCGCTATCTGGGCCGTTGCCCCACTACTGATGAACTGCTTAGCACCGTTGAGCACCCAATGATCCCCTTCTTCTCGGGCCTGGGTGCGGATGCTGGCGGCATCTGACCCGGCGTGAGCTTCGGTCAGGCAGAAGGCCCCAATGGCTCGACCAGAAGCCAGCTCGGTCAGGTGCTGCTGTTTCTGAATATCATTACCGAAGGTCAGAATCGGCTGACAGACCACCGAATTCTGCACCGACATAACCACCGCACAGGAGGCACAACCAGCAGCGATCTCTTCGATCGCCAGGGCGAGGCTGAGGTTGTCCAGCCCCGCTCCCTGCCATTCGTGGGGCACCGTAACCCCAAGCAGGCCGAGCTCTCCCATCTGTCGGAGCGCGGCGGCTGGATAGGTCTGATTTCGGTCCCACTCCGCCGCATTCGGCGCCAGCTGTTCGGCAGCAAACTGGTTGGCCAAATCGCGAACCATGCTTTGCTCTTCGGTATATAGACTCATTAAATTACAATCGGTTAGATCGGTTTGTTAAAGTAATTCAACCGCCATTGCGGTCGCTTCCCCGCCACCGATGCAGAGGCTGGCGATACCGGTCTTTAGACCCCGTTTACGCAACGCATTAAGCAGCGTGACCACGATGCGAGCCCCGGAAGCACCCACCGGGTGGCCCAGCGCACAGGCACCACCGTTGACGTTGGTTTTGGCGTGATCAATGTTGAGTTCTGCCATCGCCGCCATGGTGACCACGGCGAAGGCTTCGTTAATTTCGTATAGATCGGTGGTGGTGGAATCCCAGCCGACCATCTCGTGAAGTTTGCGAATGGCTTCCACCGGCGCTGTGGTGAACCACGCCGGGTCCTGGGCGTGACTGGTGTGACCCAGTACCCGCGCTATCGGTTTTAAACCTCGGCGATTGGCTTCGGCTTCACTCATCATCACCAGTGCCGCCGCGCCGTCGGAAATGGACGAGGAATTGGCCGCTGTCACCGTGCCGTCGTCAGGCTGAAAAGCCGGACGCAGGTTGGGAATTTTAGTGACATCGGAGCGCCCTGGCTGTTCATCAGTGTCGTATTCGGTTTCTGACTTACGGCTCTTAACGGTAACCGGCACGATTTCACCGTCGAAAGAGCCGTCAGAACCGGCCCGTAGAGCGCGGTTCACGGATTCGATGGCGAAGGCATCCTGCTGTTCACGGGTGAAGGTATATTTTCCGGCACAGCGCTCGGCGAATACGCCCATCATCTGGCCTTCGCGCACGTCCTGCAGACCATCGACAAACATATGGTCGAGTACCTGCTGGTGTCCCATGCGGTAACCCTCGCGGGCTTTGGGCAGGATATAGGGCGCGTTGGTCATCGACTCAATGCCTCCGGCCAGGCTAATCGCCACGCTACCACTGGCAATTTGATCAAAGCTGTACATGGCTGCTTTCATACCGGAGCCACACATTTTATTCACCGTGGTGCAGGGCACCGACAGTGGCAAATCGGCGCCCAGCACCGCCTGCCGCGCGGGGGCCTGACCCTGACCCGCGGGCAGCACACAGCCCATATGGGCATCTTCCACATCGCTGCCCTCAATGCCCGCTTCTGCCATGGCCGCTTTAATGGCGACGGAACCTAACTGCGAGGCAGTCACGCTGGCAAACTGACCCTGAAAAGAGCCAATAGGGGTGCGTTTCGCACCGACAATAACGACGGACTCGGCCATTAGAAATTACTCCTGAAAAAACACGATTAATTCGAAAATAATATATAAATTACTTTAACTAAGACAAATAACTGACTGTTATTTATTAACTTTCGCTAAATATTTCACGGCCAATTAACATCCGCCTGATTTCATTGGTACCCGCACCAATGTCATAAAGCTTGGCATCACGCAGCAGTCGGCCAGTAGCAAATTCGTTAATGTAGCCGTTGCCACCCAGGCTCTGTATTGCTTCCAGCGTCACCTTCACCGCACTCTCGGAGGCATAGAGCAGACAGGCGGCCGCGTCCTTACGTGAAGGACGACCGGCATCCACCGCCTCTGCTGCACGGTAACTAAAGGCCCGGGCAGATTGCAGCGCCGTATACATATCGGCAACCTTGCCTTCCATTAGCTCGAAAGTGCCAATGGGCCGACCAAACTGCTTGCGATCATGGAGATAGGGTAAGGTGATATCCATGGCAGCCTGCATAATGCCGAGCGGACCACCTGACAGGGTTACCCGCTCGGTGTCCAGGCCGCTCATCAGCACCTTGACCCCCTGGTTAACCTCACCCAGCACATTGGCCTCGGGGATTTCGCAATCTTTGAATATCAGTTCGCAGGTGTTGGAGCCGCGCATGCCCAGCTTATCGAGTTTTTGCGCGGTGCTGAAGCCAGGCATTCCCTTTTCAATCAAAAACGCGGTCATTGCCCGGCTGCCGGCTTCGACCGGTGCGGTACGCATATAAACGATCAGTACGTCCGCATCTGGCCCGTTGGTAATCCACATTTTGTTGCCATTGGCGACCCAGACATTGCCTTTGAGTTCTGCCGAGCAGCGCATGGACCCGACAACATCGGAGCCAGCACCCGGCTCCGACATGGCCAGTGCGCCCACGTGTTCACCGCTACAGAGTTTGGGCAGGTATTTCTGCCGCTGCGCTTCCGTTCCATTGAGATAAAGGTTATTCACACAGAGATTCGAGTGGGCGCCGTAGGAGAGCCCAATCGAGGCTGAGCCTCGGGAAAGCTCCTCGACTGCCACCAGGTGGGATAGATAGGACAGGCCGCTTCCGCCGTACTGTTCGGGAATGGTGATACCCAGCAGCCCCATTTCACCCAGTTTTTCCCAGAGATGCATGGGGAATTCGTTATCACGATCCGTCTGCTCGGCCAGGGGCGCCACCTCCGCGTCGGTAAACCGCTTAACGGCTTCACGCAGGGCGTCCACATCTTCATTAAGCGTTAAATCAAAAGACATCACCACTCCTAGTCGTAACAGGTAAGAATTTCATCCACTGCCAACCGCTCGGTACGGTACTTATTGACCGCAGTATCGGGGTCACCGAAGCCAATGGAGAGACCCGACACCAGAGAATGATCCTCCGGCGGGGTAAAGTGTTTTTCAACCACATCCGGGTACATGGCCAGCGCAAACTGGGGACAGGTCTCCAGACCCAGGCCGCGAGCGGCCAGCATCACACTCTGGATGAACATACCCATATCCACCCAGGAACCTTTGTCCATCACATTGGGCACGTAAAAAAACAGGCCAGCCGGCGCGCCAAAAAAATTAAAGTTCTGCAACATCGATTTCATCCGTGCCGGTTTGTCATCACGGGCGATGCCCTGGGCCTCATAAAGCATGTACCCACAGGTGCGTCGGCGCTGCAGGTAGGGTTCGTGCCACTCCGGGGGGTAGTAGTTATAGTGGGCGCTTTCGGCCCCACCACTACTGACATGAGCAATCAGATCCTCGCTGATAGCGGTCAGCGTTTTACCGGTTACCCCCACCACCTGCCAAGGCTGACAGTTAGTACCGGAGGGCGCCCAGCGGGCAACCTCGATAACCTCAGCCAACAGGGCGGCGCTGACTGGCTTATCGAGAAACGCACGGGTAGATATCCGTTCCGATATCGCCGTTAAAACATCCATATCATTTTCCCTGTCTGAGGATTTTAGGAACCTGAAAAGGCGGAGAGTTTACCATCGTGATTGAACTGCTTAAGGGCAACATCAGCGCAGCTAATAATCAGCAGTAATGCGGTTGCTAGCCGACGATATAAAAGCTGCCTGCGGTCACTGCCTGGCAACCGGGGCCGCACATTTTCGGCATTTCAGTCCCGCTTGGTGGGTAAACAGCCGCGACATTTTCGGTTCATCCATCAATAAGTTGTAAACTGCCGCGCCGGCGAATGGCGTACCGGCTTTTTTCACCACCCGGATTCCTTCTCGCTGCGCGCCTGCATCGCCAGTTTTTCATCCTTTATTGCCCGTTACTGCTACCCAATGTCTTTAATTAATATTCGCGACCTTTCCCTCTCTTTCGGCAGTGACCCCCTGCTGGACGCCATTAACCTGCGCATCGAAGCCCGCGAGCGAGTTGCCCTGGTTGGCCGCAATGGTTGCGGCAAATCAACCCTGCTCAAACTGGTCGCCGGCGAACTCAATGCCGACAGCGGCAGCATCGAACGCCAGCAGGGACTGAAAGTCGCTGCCCTTGAACAGCAACCGCCTCTCGGCAAAGCCGGCACTGTATTTGAATGCGTGGCCGAAGGGCTCGGCGAAGTGGGCAAATTACTGAGCGAATACGAGACTGTCACCGCGCAACTAGCGGACAATCCGGACCTGACCCGTTTTGAGCAACTTCAACACCTGATCGAGCAGGCTGGTGGCTGGCAATTTACCCCACGAATCGAAACCACCCTGTCTCGGCTTGCCCTGCCCGGCGATGCCCTGTTTGCCAGTCTTTCAGGCGGCATGCAACGGCGGGTGTTGCTAGCGCGGGCGCTGGTACAGGAACCGGATCTCCTGCTGCTGGATGAACCGACCAACCACCTGGACATTGAAGCTATCGACTGGCTCGAGGAGTTCATGGGGTCGTTTCGGGGTGCCGTGCTGCTGGTCACCCATGATCGAACGTTTCTACAGGCAGTAGCTACTCGCATTATCGAGATTGATCGCGGCCAGGCCACCAGTTATCCCGGTGATTACCAGACCTTTCTGCGTCGCCGACAGGAATTTCTGGATGCCGAAGCAGAGGCCAACGCAAAATTTGACCGCAAACTTGCGGAAGAAGAGAAATGGATTCGTCAGGGAATCAAGGCCCGGCGCACTCGTAACGAGGGCCGAGTAAGAGCCCTGAAAAAAATGCGCGAGGAACGCCGCCAGCGGCGAGTGCAAACCGGCAGTGCCCGGGTGACGCTGGATCAGGCAGAGAATTCCGGTAAATTAGTGATCGAGGCGGATCAACTCCGTTTTAGCTGGGATCAGCAACCGGTCATCAAGCAACTTACCACCACCATTTTTCGCGGCGATCGCATCGGCATTATTGGCCCTAATGGTTGCGGCAAGTCGACCCTGGTGAAATTGTTGCTCGGCGACCTGACGCCCACGTCGGGCACCATCCGCCGCGGCACAAAACTACAGCCACTCTATTTTGACCAGCTGCGGGCAAGTCTCGACCTGAACAAGTCCGTGGTCGATAACGTGTCTGAGGGCCAGACCCACGTTGAAATTGGCGGCCAGCGCAAACACATTATGGGCTACCTGCAGGATTTTCTATTTGCGCCGGCGCGGGCCCGTACTCCGGTATCGGCTCTCTCTGGCGGGGAGCGCAGTCGAGTCATGCTGGCTAAACTCTTCACTCAGCCGGGCAACCTGCTGGTGCTCGATGAACCCACCAATGACCTCGACGTAGAAACCCTGGAACTGCTTGAAGCGCTGCTCGAAGATTACGCAGGCACTCTGTTGCTCATCAGCCATGACCGGAGCTTTCTAAACAACCTGGTGACCAGCACGCTGGTGTTTGAGAACGGCGGTGAGGTGAACGAATACGTCGGCGGCTACGACGACTGGCTGCGCCAGCGCAGACAGGTGACCAGCAACCCCGCTGCGGGCTCAACCAGTAGCAGCGCCAACAGTGAATCAGGCGGCACCATCGCCAAAAAAAGCAAATTAAGCTACAAAGACAAGCGCGAACTGGATCAGCTACCTGAACAGATTGCCGCGCTGGAAGACGACATTGCCACGATTCACCAGCAAATGGCGGACAGCGAGTTCTTTAAACAGCCGGCTGCCGACATCGCGGCCGTTCAACAACGCCTTGACGAGCAGTCTCTTGCCCTCGATAACGCCTTCGCCCGCTGGGAGGAACTGGAACTAAAACAGGAAC
>OJFP01001204.1_pt1 | contig 13743 bp, 22 predicted proteins | sample 1594141 | NCBI WGS metagenome assembly OJFP01 (sample SAMN05416843, study PRJEB24817) | seawater metagenome | isolation source: Sea water | place: Canada:Atlantic | collected 2013-07
TACACTATCCTCTTCGTCGGCAGCGTCAGATGTGTATAAGAGACAGGTATTACGTGAAGAGCGTATCGTATTTAACTCGACGTCCTATGACCAAAGAAGCGAATAATCTTAGGCAGGCTCCAAGTAAGAAGGAGAGACATAGAAGTGATAAATACAGCGGTAAAAAGGAAGCTGCCCCAGTGCCAAATTGTTTGACCGCTCTCGAACCAGTACGCTCCTAAGAACCCAGTAAGGGCGGCTGCCATAACGTCCAGTTTAGTAATGTTTAAGTCCATTTAGTGTCCTTCTGTTAATTTGAATAAATATTTTCTATCTCTAAAAATTGCTATTGAATAACCTCAAGTTATGTAAATAACATAAATTGTGGATTAACGGGTCAGTTGTTTAAACTATTCTAAGGCTTCTTAGCACTTTTAAGCTGCTCTACAGCTTTATCAAAACTGTAAAAGGCCGATAACGAAGCGCCTTTGTTTTCAGCCGTATAATGAGCTTTATTAAGAATTAAGGCATCGGAAAAATCGAGAGCCTTTCCTCGTACTGGTTTAGATTTTTCGTAGTCACATAGTGCAGACCAGACTACTTGTGAGCTTTCAAAAATAAAGGCGGCATCACCGACTAAGGTACGAATTAAATTACATATAGCGGCCTTATCAAGTCCATAACGTTTACCTGTTAATGTCCACACTACTTCAACCACTACAATGTCTGTAATTAACACCGGAGCTTCATTTTTTATAAGCTTTTCGGCTTTACTGTATTGACTGGCATTATCGGCAAGCAAATAACGTAAAAGCACATTGGTATCAATGCTAATCATGCAAAATGCCCTTGAAGCGAATCCTCATCAGTGACCTTGGTATTTGCTTTAGTACCTTTTAATAAGCCTGCAGCTGCCCCTATTTCTTTCTTAATGATATTGAACTGGTTGCCGTGGCGTAATATTTCTACTTCGTCACCAGCTTGGATACCTAACTCATCACATCCAATAATAGGTAAGGTAACTTGTCTTTTTGTGCTAACTTTTGGCATGGCCTAAACCTCTCGTGTCTTTACTATATTAATTATGTAAAGAATAGCCTAATACGGTCTTTACTTATTGTCAATAGTAACGATTTGTTGATTGTCATAGCTTCCATACATGACTTAATATTTAATTTACACACTTAATCAGATGATGAGTTAAGTGATTTTGCAGTTCTTTTAAGCCGCCATTATATTAATAGGGCTACCTTCACCCGTTCTAACATCAATATATACGCCTTGATGGTCTAAGCCGCCGTGCCGTAATAACGACCACAGTAAATTCATAGCGGGTTGTACCACCCCTGTATTTACAAATAAGTCTTGTTTGGACAGGGCTTCTTGCATTGAACAGCTCGGTGTATCGTCATCTTTCATGCCATCCAGTTCAGGGTAATAATCGAACACATTGGGTAAGCGCATCTCGCCTTCTCCAACCTTGCCTAAGTGTCCAAAGATAACTTGTCCTGTAGACGAACCATTACCCATGTCGAGCAAAAACCCTGCGTTGTAATAATTACACCCAGCTTTTACTAAGTCAGCTCTGAATTGGGCTTTATCAACACAGCAAATAATAATATCAAAGCCTCTGAAATCATATTCAGACGGGTTAAAAGCGTCAGGGTGCGCCTTCCAATTCGTACCGTAAAAAATATTTGCTCGGTGCGTCAATAAAACCGCTTTGTTTTGACCAATATCAGCCGGATAGAAGTTTTGTCTACCTACATTGGCTGCGCTTACTGTATCGGGGTCAAATACAGTGACGTTCAGACCCCCATGCTCTAGTTGTTTCATGCTGTAATCAATTTTTGATAAGGCACTTAATGCCTGTGAGCCAGAACCACCCGCGCCAATTAAAGCGATATTAACGCTGCTTTCAAACCACTCAAACGGTGTATTAAATTTCATTTCACTTCCCTAATAAATATTGTCTATTTATAGTTTGAGGGACGGCGGTCATAAAGCAAATGCTGGTCAAACTGACCAAAACAGTCATGTCGTTGAATAATAAAGTTCTTAACTAAACAATAAAGTCTTTAACTAAAGTAAGCTGCGACACCACAACAACAATTAATATTGTGGAACCATTAAGCGTAAGCTACAGTTAAAGCCAGAGTACGACAAAGCTCATATATTAAAAAAGGACGTTGGATTGCATGGAAGAGTGCTCAAAAACAATACAAACACATCTGAACCTGTATCAGACTTTAACTCGGCTAATTAGTGGTGGTCTGTCTCTACTTCTTGCCATTCCCCTGTTGTTATTAATTAGTCGCGATAAGTGCAAACCGCCTTCATGTATATGAGTGAGATATCTGCGATAGTTCTGGTAGTTTTTTATCTCCCGCTTTGTATAGGCGTGCTATTTCTTATCAATCTTTTCTTGAAAAAAAGTTCGGTTAACCTGAGGGGGCAAAGAACCTTGATGGCTTGTTTATCAATAATGATGTTTTTAATCGTTACTTGGGATGCGATTATAGGTGGGTACTATTTGAACCAACTTTGTCAAAATAAGGGTGGGGCATATATCAATAGCGATGTGCTTGTAGAAGGTATCTATTTAAATAGTAGAGGCGAAGCAAGGCATACCAAACTCTTTCTAGAAAAAGGTTACAAGTTTGTTGAAATGAATAGAAATAGGAGTCGCGAAAATGGTTATATTCGTTATCAGCTAGGGCCTGATGGAAACATTGAGGAATTACTCGTATCTAAGTTGGACAGCAAATATACAAGAGGTTTTGATAACCCCAATACAAAGGTTGGGCCAGACTTTTTAAATATAACTTTATCTGAGCAATACGTTGAAAACATTGTAACAAAGAAACGAATAGCTGGGTTTAGGGCTTACCGAACGCATACTTGGTTAGACCGAAAATTAAGAGGATACGTTTACCCTAAAACTTGTACAAGTATTTCTAAATTTAAAGACCTAGAGAAATATAATGATTCGTCTCATTATCATGAATTAATTACAGACTCTAAAAAAGACTGATATGAGCGAATTAATCAGGCTTTAAGGGAAGAAACAGGGTTCTCCTAATGCCCATCTATTTCATCCTGTTGAGTTAAAAACTTTATTCTTTCGAAATTGGGTTGTTTCAGCCTTAACTATATAAATAGTTAAAATGTTTATTATTTATTTTGGCATTATTTTGACTGTAACTTATTGATTTTAAGAAAATGTAGTTAAAGACTTTATTATTCGGCCACAAGTCATGAATTTGGTATAATTAAAACGAATATCAGGCGATGTCTTTGCCTTCTAAGGGATTAGTGCTTATGGATACATGGGAATTGACTTCATTAATTATAATAGTTGCTGCGCTAGGTTTTTTTATCTGGCTTTATGTGGTTACCAAGGAATCAGATAAGCAACGTCTAGGAACAGCCTCTAAGCCGAATAAAGATAGAGATAATCAGCCTAAATAGTGATTGGCCATAGCCTTGTTCCACCGAGTTTATTTACTTGATTTGTAATTTTCTATTTCTATTAGCCTTCTTGAAATCGCTAAATCACACTGAATACAAGGTCGACCGTACACTTTTACCCAAGCATCATTTGCTAAATAGTCGATGGTTTTAAGCATCCGCTCAACATCCTCGTCCGAACCGCAATATCTGGTAGCCATGCGCGCTTGAATGGCCACGAAAAGTAATTCGTCATTCGTCAAAACCCTTGTTGCATCGGTATTGTGTTGGTTGATGAGTAACTCGCTAACCAAAAACAAGATGATTTCCTTTAAATCCTGTTTTTTAAGCTCGTCCAGCATGGATCGTTTGTTCTCTAAAACATCCAAAAATTCGTTATCGTGTTTTTCCTCGTCAATTTTGTATGTTTCTAACAATTTTTTTCGATAGAAGTAATGGCTCAGGAAATACAGAGCGCTACTATAAATTATTATAAAACCGCCCAAGAGTATGAGCTGCGATCCAGTAAGGTTTGCTAAAGCGTCCATGTTTATAATTCCTTTTATAGTGTGCTGTTAAGTCATAACGTCCGTGTTACACGATAGTGCTATAAGCCTAGCATATATCAATAGTTTGAGTCACCTCAAACCCAGCATAGGGCACAGATTCGTGAACAGGGGATAGACATTGCTTACATCTAAAAACGAGCGTGTTTTCTTTATCGTCTTCAGGGTAAAAAGTTCGCTTCCCATCCTGTCGGTGCGACGTGTTGTATTCGATCATGACCGGCTGGCCACAATCACATTCACTTGATCTGACTTTTCGCTTTTCGCCGCTGTGGGTGTCTGTTTCAATGAAGAGGTCTTCACCTAATACACCTGTGATTTCCCATGCTCTTATTTTTTTAGCCATTCCTTGCTCATTTTTCTCGCTATTGAACAGAAATATACTGTCCTGTATCTGCGCCTTCCTGAGTGACGATGTAACCTAGACGACGAACAATATGCAGACCATTGACCACAACAGATTCATTCGGTGCATCGCCTGATTCAATGTATGTCCAAACACGCTCAGGGGTTTCTTTATGGACCTCACAAACGAAGTCGTATTCATCATCATACGTTTCAAACATGTAGCCACTTAGCGAGGCGTTCTTATCTAAGTGGTTGGTAAGAGGCTGGTATTTTTCCTCAAACTCATCCCAGTTCAATTGAACCTCATTTGTGTTATTTTCAATAACGCCACAATCCATTTTATTTAATTTTTTGTCCATTTCTGCTCCTGAATTATTGCAGTGTCTGCGTACTGATTGACCAGTGACCCTCATAAGTGGCACGGTTGTCGCCGAGTTGTACTTCTTCATGGATTTTCCCTGCTACCTCGCCCACAAACACTTTCCTTTTAATGCTCTCTTCGGCTTTTTGAGTCAGCTTTTCTCTGTGTTCTTCTTGGACTTGGTTGTTTGCATCCGCTGCAAACCAGCTAATGATTATTTCTTTTTGCATGTTAATACTCCTATTGATTAATGACGTATAACCATTTAATAACAAGGCCACAAAGAAGCAAGTCTGCCTCCTGTTTAAAGGTTGTTAACAAAGACTCCGTTAATAACAAACCTCGACACCATCATGGGTTCCCCTCGTTGTCTGCCATACACTTCAGCTATATAGATACCTGCCTCTGAGATGTCATCTGTTGCTGAAAAATACGCCTCTTGTGGGTGCGAATGAATGTCCACAACCAACAATAAATCGTCATCTAAATGTCGCTCGTAACTGATGTGAGAGGGCGAACTGTCAAGAACAGGTGGTTCAAACAATTCGTATTTCTGACGTGACCGACTCCAGACTATTAGCCCCGCCCATTCATTAGGACGTGCCTCTTCGACACGCTGCTTTACCCTGTCGTACAAAGACGTTGGAATCGCACCGTGAACCAATCTAAACCCACTTTCAACAAGGCCGTAAGGTAGGGGGATGTCAGATTGACTGACTTGAAGCCGACACTCTAGGACTTCTGTTCGGACTTCAATGTAAACCCCATCGTGTCCCACCAAGAAGCGATGCTTGTTAAGTTCAGGGGGTGGCAGCTCACCAAACCTCGGCTGCATCAATGTGGGTGTGTCTCCAAGTAAAATCCTGTCCCGTGTATCGGTATAAACGGGGGCGAGCAATTGAGGTGTCATTTCTTCACCACGCGGTTAATGAGTTGTTCTACCGATACCTTTAATGGTGCTAACGCCTTATTAGGGAAAACAGTCACTTTTTCTTTGTTGAGCGTTCGCCAAAAGGCTAAGTGCGCCTTATCTGAAATCGTCTTGCTTAGACTCAGTGTTTGTTCGTGGTTGATGTGTGAAAAATTGGTCTTAAAGATAATGTCTTCAATGGCTTTTCGACTATCCAGTGTTAGTTGTTGTGGCATATTCGCAGAGCCTAAACAAACACCTGCATCACGATAAATATTCATCAGTGGGGCATGGTAGAGCTTGGTTTTTTCAGTCGGTCTGCGAGAGCCTTTATAAGCGGCGATTGAAAAGCCTCCGGCTTGAGCAACAAACAATAAATTAGGCATGGGTACATTGAGCTTGATGATTTTTTTATTCGTGCCTCGCGGTCTAAAATACATCGGTCTAACCGCGCCTTTAACCGTCCACGCAATATGTTTGGATGACATAGATAACACCTCGCTAGGAATAAATCCCGTGTGGGTGGGTATGCGCTCTAACAACGACTCTAAGACCTCTTTAGTATCTGCCTCTGACAACAGATGACCTGCGCCAATAACAGGGGCAGGGGAGGAGTTGTTCTGTGTCAGTGGGTGACTGGTTGCTATCAATGTTTCATTACCATGATGACCTGTCTTGTTCGTAAAGAACAATAACGCCGTGCGAGGGGTCAGTTTTGGCGATTCATTAACATAGCTTGAAAACATCCCTGTTATGACATTCTCCGCGCTCATTGCTCAACCCAGATTGTTTCAGTTTTTTGTTTAGGCTCACCGTTTTGAGTCACATCAAAAAAGGTGGCTTCGCTGTTTGGGTCACGCATCATTTGCAGTGCCTCTATCGCCGCTTTTTCCGCATCCTCGGCTGTCACCTCAATCGTCCAAGTGACCGTAAATTCTTTTTCTTCGGTGTTGTTTATCGCGACATCCTCTTTTGCCCACGCCTCTTCTTTGGCTTTGTGAATCGCAGCCGCCGCTTTTGCCCATGCTTCGCCGGATTGGTCGGCAGGAACGTCACATTCAGTCTCAAACATTCTGAATGATTTCCCCTCTAAGATGTATTGCTTTGCTTGTTCAACGTAAGACATTTTTTCTCCTGTTATTAACACGGGCGGCTTCGTTACCGTCCTCTATAGATTTCTCAAGCAATGCAATAACGCCGTGTGCTTGAGCTATATTTAACAGTGTGCGGTATAGCGATTGATTAGCAAGCGGCGACAGGTTTAGATAAGCACCAATATCCTCACCCATTTGCATCCGTTGTTGATGCAAGTCTTCCACTAAATGTTCTTCAAACTTCAGACCGTAGAAAATGAACATCGACATGTCAGCAGGTTGGAAGTCTCCACCGTCTTCAGCAAAATCTTCTGGGGACATAAAAGCCTCGTAGTAACTAGCGACATCACGCCCAGATCGTTTAATGATGTTGTTATAAACTTTTAAGCCTTTTTTAATCACGCTGATTCGTGGGTCGCTTAAACGAACGTCCTTGTTCGCTGTCCATTGACACAACCGATTAACCATCTCACTGACAGACATTATTTTTAATAGGTGTTGCGGAAATTTCTCATAATTTCCATCAATAAATAGCAGGTTCTCAAAGAGTGAGTCTTCGTCTTCGATTTCATCCATAAACTCGCACGTCCATTCACGAAAAGCCGCTGGATTTTTAATCACCTCTTGCGCGATATACCTTAAATCATCCGATTTAGTCGCCTTCTTGAGTGCATCCAACGACTCGCCTTGTTCTACGTGCCATTCGTTATACTCAAGCAAGTCTTTTGGTGTCATCGAGAAACTGAACCGAGACATTAAACTGATTAAACTGTTCACCATCTGGTCGAGTTCTTCATCACCCGACAACGGTATTTGGCATGGGAAGGGGTCAGCCTCCATCGCCAGAGCAACATCACCTTTCTCATTACGTGACGTATCAAACATAAACCCTTGATGGGAAGACACTGTTCCACTAATGTCTTGCATCGACGTGTTCATCCAATCACTGAGCCGTTGCATACAAAGACCATAAGTATTATGTAGCTGTTCATACGGAACATTCTCAGTATCGAGTTCGGTAGTATGGTCTAGCAATGAAACGTCATTCACCAACCCTGCATATTTCGCAAACACCATCAACGCACTGTAATGTTGGCTATGACGAATAAAGTCATCTGCCTTAAATGACGCAACAGAGGCATTGGTTATTTCCTCAATAACGCCCTCACCGATAACAGGCGGGTAAAGTAACGCTAGTGGGGCAGCAGGTTGATGCCGTGTTTTCGCTGTAAGCTGACGCTTCTTTGGGTTAGCGACTGAGCGACTGAGCGGGAGTTTTTCACAGGCTGTTGCGTTTTGCATGTTGAGTCCTTTTTAACGTCAGGGCGCTTTCCGTGCGCCCATCCGTTGAGTTGTTGAATGACGGTTAATTTCATTAGCCTTTCGTCTTTACAGGTGGCAATTCGATAGTGAATACCAAACGTCCGCTTTCCAATGAAGGTGAACTCAAAGAGGCATTTTTTAATTGCGGGTAATTGGCGCTATAGAGCTTCACGACCTTTTCAGGGGTCATGCTTGGGTCAGGGTCAGCGAGTTCAACCGAACCCATCTTAAAAACGCGTGTTGCTTTTGTCAGTGTAGCCATGATGATTCCTTAAAATAATGAAACAGGGTTAGTTTGTGCTGTAATCGACTCTGTTTTAGCCGGAGCAGCGGGTTCAGCCTTACTCTCTTTGGGTTCAGCCTTTGATGCCGTTTTACTCGCTGTTTTCGCGGATGCTGAAGCGGTTTGTCTGGCGGCTTTATTGCTTTCTTTAACACGCTCTAATGATTGCTCTAGTGCTGTTTGCGACTGTGTGTGCTGTTGGCAATATTCCGCTAATAAATCGGCGTATGAGGCTTCTAGCTCAGTCACGCTTGCGGTGACAACCAGAGGCATCGCTAATGCGGCGTATAGCTGCTTTGCATTGTCGGGCACATTTTCGTCTAGTCGCTTGAGTGTTGATTGCAAAACCACCGTTACTTCGCCGTTTTCATGCGGTGTCATCGACAACGTAAGGTGTTCACACTGCTTCAAGATGGGGGCTATTTTGGTAAACATTTAATTCTCCTGTTGGGTTACTTAGTCTTAGTATCGGATAGCTCGTTCTTTAAGCAAGTTGGCACAAATCCGCTGAAATCGAAGCCAAATTCAATGACCTTATTCACCAAATCAACGTGCTTTTCTTTTAACAAGCTCTTGAAGCTGCCTTCGCCATTTTTGACTTCGTATTGCGTAACAAAGCGTTCTTTGTTGGCGTTCTCAGCCTCTCTAAGAAGGATTTCAATGCCGCCTTTTGTATGAGCCTCAATAAAGTCTTTATCGAGTAAGAATTGTTTAGATAAGTCCGTTTTAGTCGCTCTTAAAATACTTTTCGATGTAGCAACTAAACCATCTTGTTGCGGGTAACTTTCTTTCTCTAAATTCGGTAACCGTGAGGCGGCTTTGATTAACATGAGTTTTAGTTCATCCACTGTGCAACCGTGCAACAACGTAATCGCATCAGTGCGAGAAATAGTTCTAGACCATTTGCTTTTCAGTCCATCAATCAACATCTCAGGGTTTTGATTAACCTTGCTTAACATCGTATAAACAGCGATGGCTAAAGAGGCATTGACATCGCTCAGTGCGGCTTGCTCTGCGGTCGCTTGAAAGAAAGCATCCATTTTCTCTATCACCCGTTTTGGGGTTGTCGCGGTCACTGCTTTCTTAGGCGTTTTAGTGGATGTTGTTTTTTTACTGCTAGTAACAGAGTCCTTAGTAGACGTTGTTTTCTTGGTTGATGATGACGGGGCAGTATCGGTTGTTTCCGTTGGCTTATTCGCCGCTACTTTCTTACTGTGACAAGTTAAATCAAAGCATACGTCAGGGGTGATTTGCCCGACACAACCCGCCTTACTTGATAGCATTGCACCGAAATTAGCACAGCCTTTGCAGCCTGTTTCATATTGTTCAGCACCGACACCTTGCTCACCAGATTGACAAACCTCGGTGTAAGTAGAAGGGTCGCGCTCTGTATCAAGAAAGACAACGTGATAGGTTTCTTTAAGTTCGGTTTGTTTCAGTTCAAGCGCCGTTTGTGTTTTTTGACCAAAACATTCATGGTCAGCACATTTACCACCCGCCAGAGAGTCTTCAAAAAGACTGGTTTGAATGGACGAGTTTCGGGGGCATGAGCCACACGCAGTCGTATCAAAAGGGGCGGCACTCAACTCTAAGGTAAACCCTGATAAACGTGCCTTTAGGTCGGCAACAGCGATATTGTCTTTAATAATGGCTTCAAGCGTTGTTTCTTGCATCGCATCGGTGAGTTGACACAACAACACTGCATGTCCGAGTTTTATTTTTTGTTCAGTTAAAGCCGTTTTCACGGACGCATGTGCATGGAGTAGGGCGAGGCGTTGGTCTAGCTTTTGACGACTCCAACCGAGCTTTCGAGCCGTTTCATCTTTGTCATTATCACTGTGGGTGAGAACTATCCGCGCTGAATCCGCTTCTTCCATAATTGATAGGTCAGCTCTTGTAGCATTTTCCATCAGTGCCAATACCGCCGCTTGTTTGTCGTCAACGTGGCGAATCACCGCAGGTATATCCTCACACCCTGCTTTAATACTGGCTCTAAAGCGTCTTTCTCCGGCAATTAGACTGTATTTGTCATTACCTAACGGGCGAACCACAATCGGTTGAATAACGCCCTCTGCTTTAACGGCATTAACCAACTCATTAAACTTATTATCTTCAAAGAATTTTCGTGGATTAAAGCCATCTTCAACTGATATAGCATCGAGCGTTAAATAAACAAGAGAACCATCATCTGTTGTAGGTGTGGCTTGGAATTGTGATTGCGTTGCGTTCATGTGTGCATCTCCTTTGGGTTATTGATACACTTACTTTGACACTGGTTAATCAATTAGCAAATGAGGTCAAGGGAGACAAAAAACCTGTAAATAATGAAGGTGAATTGCTAATCAAGTGACTTAGGTGGGAGGGGTGTAAAGCTTGCGCTGCCATATGAACAGGCGTATTGTTTAAAAACTAAGGAAGATATTATTTATGGCATTAAAAAAACTATCAGAAGACCAACAAAGACGTGGTTTAGCAGGGCTGAGAAAGAGAAAGAAACCCCGTACCGTTGAGTTCATTACGGATGAAGAAAACCTTGTCGCACATACGCAAATCGAGAAAGGCTATGCGTATAACGTACATGAATCTTTAATAACTCAGCTAGAGTTAAGTGAAATCAATTTTTCTCGACTAATAGGCATTTCAGTAAGCACCCTAAAGCGCAGACGTGGTGGACGGTTTACCACGGAAGAGTCAGATCGAATGTATCGACTACAAAAGCTATTAGACCGAACTGAAGAGGTGCTTGAAGGTCATGAAGCTGCAATTGAGTGGTTGAAATCACCCAAACGAGCATTAAACGAGAGAAAGCCCATTGATTTAACGATTAGCGAGGCGGGTGTTCACGAAGTCGAGCAACTACTAGGAAGAATAGAGCACGGTATTTTCTCATAAACACTATTACCGCTTGGCGAATAGCAAAAACAGAATTCGCTAACCAAATAGAAGTCTTTAAAGGACAACGAATTTCATCTGCAATGACAGGAGCTGGCGCAGCACTGTATCCGGGACGTTGGAATACAAAAGGAACACCCGTAATCTATACAGCCAGTGCCGCATCACTGGCAATACTTGAGAGTTGGGTTCAACATAAAAACGAAGCGTTAATGCAACATTACTCCATCATGAGTGTTGAATTTGATCCGAAACTGGTAACGACCTTTGATCTAAAGGAGTCTAAATTAGAAAAAGATTGGCGTAAGAAGCCGCAAACAGTTGCGGCTCAACAATATGCTGATATGAAACTTAAAACACATCTGATTTTAGAAGTCCCAAGTGTTATTACACCCGTGGAAACCAATTACATCATTAACCCAAATCACCCTGAATTTAACCAACTCAAATTTGGTAAGCCAGAACATTTTGAATTTGATTACCGGATGTATAAATAAAAAAACTATTACAAGAATGAAAGAGTGCAAGGCAGCTTCAATTCTGAGAGGTAGAGTTTTTATCAATAGCAAGCGCGCCACGCAAAAAAAAGCCCTTCACATTTTGGTGTATGAAAGGCTTGGTAAACGGGTAAAGCCCGTTAGGAGGTTATTAAAAATAGCAAACTAGTCGATACGCTTAAACGTGCCTAGTTGCGATTTGATGGTATTTCTATCGACCACCAAAAAACGGAAAGACGTTCCCTTCATCATGCCGCTTTTGTAGTGAACTAAGATCGAGTCGCCTGACTGTTCGTAATCGACCTTTTCAATAATGCCCATTGATTCAGTTTCGCCTTGTCGAAACGTGATAACGAGGGGAATAGAGGTATTGCTTGCTTGCCATGTGCCTTCTAAATAGCCGGGGCTAGAGCAACCGCTTAAAAAAGCGATAAACAGGAGAGTTTGAGATAATGTGAGGGGTTTCATACGTTCCCTGTATGGTGATAGTCCTGTTTGAAGTATAGCAGCGATTAGGTCGCTTACTCGTATCAAACGCCTAGAGTCTGTTGCATTAACTTAATGAACATTTATCGTCATAAATAGCCGATAGAACAATAATAAGGCTAATTATGGACATCAAAGCACAGCAAAAACTAAAAATGCCTGTTTGTATCCAAACACCTGAATGAGGTGTTGCGTTATTGAATACATAAAATGCCCAAAAAGTCGCTGTGGTTGTTAGGAAACCAAAAATCGTATATCTAATTGACATCCTCCCGCCACTAAGCCGCAACGCGGCTATAGTGGGGGATTCCTACAGCTAGACGCTCATGCCCGAGCGCGAGAATGTTTTTGGCAGCATTAACATCTCTGTTATGCGTTGCGCCGCACCCGGCACAAGTCCATTCTCTTATTCGTAATCCTTCCAAGCCACTGGGGCCTGTGCGCTTGTTACAGCAGCTACAGGTTACGGTTGTGTACGCTTCATTGATTTCTTCAAAAACGATATCTGCGTTAGCGCATTTATATTCCAACATCGTTTTTAGCGTGCTCCAGCCTGCGTCCAGTACGGACTTGGCTTGACGGGTCTTTACAAGACCCTTAGAGCTAACATTACCAACAAAGATAGCCGCATTAGCGTTAACTAATTGACGGCTGTATTTGTGCAGGCTATCGTGCCTACGATTCTTAATTTTAGCGTGTATGGATTTCACACGCGGCTTGTTCTTGGCGCGTTGAGCTATACCTAGCTTCGCTTCAAGCTTGCGGTATTCACGGCCTATTACACCATCTCCATTGGAGTCGGTGGCAGCTTCTTTGCAGCCTAGATCGATACCTACGCTGGCTTTACCTTGAGATGGCTTAGATTCGATTTCAACAACCACGTTGAAATACCATCTTCCTCTGGCGTCCTCGTTGAAGCTTCCAGATCGAAAGGTATAGTCGCTTAAGCCATAGCTATCCCAAATCCCGAAGTAGGTGCCATGATGATAAACCTGGCCTTGTTTATAGCTAACGCAATCACTTCTAACGGGAATCCACCCCAGTGAGCGCTTTGCGCCCATTGACTTGCGCCAATTCAGCTTACGTTTTTTAAACTGTTTACGCCGAGTCACATATTCATGACCGATCATTTGCAAGGTTGCAGAATTTAAGCCCAATTCTTTGCCTGCACCTTTGGTGTAGGCTTGCAAGTCATATCCTGACATGAATTTTCCACGTTCACGTATGGATCGCTCGCTTAACTCATTGATGTAATTCCAAACAAAGTTTACGGATCGTGCCATCGAGGATAAGCGCTTTGCGTGCTTATCCTTGATCCGTACTTTTAATGTTTTGGTTATTACTTTCATTGGTGTTATTATAGCATAATATTACTTTGGTGTAAATTTATGAAATCACATTATCACTGCGTCTACGACATGAAATATCATTTGGTGTTAGTGACAAAGTACCGTCACCCATGTTTTACGAATAACATACTAAATCGACTAGAAGAGATTTGTCGCAAGCAATGTGAACAATGGGAAGTTGAATTAATCGAATTTGGCGGTGAAA
>OJFP01001207.1_pt1 | contig 13716 bp, 7 predicted proteins | sample 1594141 | NCBI WGS metagenome assembly OJFP01 (sample SAMN05416843, study PRJEB24817) | seawater metagenome | isolation source: Sea water | place: Canada:Atlantic | collected 2013-07
TTCATCGCCATGGACTGCTCCACCATGGATGAAAGACAATAACGACTGGAAAGGCGGAAAGCTGCTTCCAAAATATTATGATACATGGGCGCTGTTTTTCTCAAAATACTTAGATGCTTACAAACAGGAAGGAATTGACATCTGGGGAATTACCGTAGAAAATGAACCACTTGGCAACGACAGTAACTGGGAGAGTATGCATTTTTCTCCTGAGGAAATGAATGAGTTTGTTATCAACCATTTGGGGCCACAGTTAGAAAAAGATGCGCAAGACGTTGTTCTGTTGGGATACGATCAAAATCGTGATTCCGAAATGATCGAGTGGATCGATGCTATGTACGGAGATGAAGAAGCAAAAAAATATTTCGATGGAGCTGCGGTGCATTGGTATGGAAGTACATACGACGTTTTTCCGGAAGCTCTTCAATATGCACACAATGCCGCGCCGGATAAATATCTGATTCAAACCGAAGCAACCGCAGACGCCGAAGTTCCTGTATGGAAAGATGATAAATGGTACTGGAGCAAAGAAGCAACAGATTGGGGTTGGGACTGGGCTCCGGAAGACAAAAAATATTTACACCCGAAATATGTACCCGTTTACCGATATGCAAGAGATATGATCGGAACCTTGAATAATTGGGTAGATGGTTGGGTTGACTGGAATATGGTTCTGGACAGACAGGGTGGACCAAACTGGGCAAAGAACTGGTGTTTGGCTCCGGTTATAGTTGATCCTGAGCAAGACGAAGTTTACTTCACGCCTTTGTATTACACGATGTCTCACTTCAGCAGATACATAAGACCAGGCGCAATGAGAATAGGTCATTCTCACGACGATGAAGAGATTTTATTGACAGCAGTTGAAAACCCGGACAAGTCAATTGTAGTAGTAATTCTAAACCAGAGTGAAGAAGCAAAAAGCTTCCAGTTGGATTTGAAAGGAAAGAAAACAGAGTTCGCAATCAGTGGTAATGCAGTACAAACGGTAGTGATCAATTAAAAAAATGAGCAAAAGTTAATGGCTAATCAACAGGCATCAGTAAGAGGAAAAGTCCCTCTTTTACAAAAATCTGCATTTGGCGCAGGTCATTTGGTTCTCAATTTACTCCCTGGAGCGTTGGGAGTATTTATGTTTTTCTTGCTTACAGCATTTGGAATGAATCCTTTCTTGGCTGGTTTGTTAGGCGGGCTTCCTAGAATTTTTGATGCGCTTACAGATCCAATAATGGGTTTTATTTCTGATAACACTAAATCTGATTGGGGACGTAGAAGACCTTACATCTTTGTTGGTGCAATACTGAGTGGCCTGTTTTTCATCTTGCTCTGGCAGTTGGATGAAACCAATTCTCAAACTTACAATTTTTGGTATTTCCTGATCATGTCTATGGTGTTTTTGGTCGGGAATACCATGTTTGCAACTCCGTTGATTGGTCTCGGTTATGAAATGACATCTGACTATAACGAGAGAACGCGACTAATGGCTTTTTCTCAAACAGTAGGTCAAATAGCCTGGATGATAGTTCCATGGTTTTGGGTATTAATTGCTGATCCTGATTTATTTGAAAGCCAAGCAGTAGGAGTGAGACAACTATCAGTAGTTGTAGGAGTAATATGCTTGGCTTTAGGGTTATTACCCGCAATTTTCTGTAAGGGAATTGATGCTTCGAATATGGAGAACCGAAAGGACATCAACTTTAAGTCGGCGCTTTCTAACCTTAAAGATCTTTTTGCAAGTATTGTTGAAGTATCAAAAAACAAACCTTTTGTAAAGCTTTGCGTCGCAACATTTTTAGTGTTCAACGGGTTTCAGTTAGTCGCTTCATTTAGCTATTTCATTATAGTGTTTTATATGTTTAACGGGGATTACGGACTGGCAGGGAACTGGCCTGCTTGGTTCTCTACTATAACCGCAGTTGCTACTGCATTCCTGGTTATTCCTATAGTTTCCTGGATTTCAAATAAATTCGGAAAACGTAAAGCTTTCATAATCTCTACAGCACTTTCTATTGTAGGATATATTTTGAAATGGTGGGGATTCAGCCCCGAAAATCCATGGTTAATTTTTATGCCTATTCCATTTATGGCTTTTGGTCTTGGAGGGCTTTTCACACTCATGATGAGTATGACTGCTGACGTTTGTGATTTAGATGAACTCGAAAATGGAATGCCGAGAAAAGAAGGCACATTCGGAGCTATTTATTGGTGGATGGTAAAGCTTGGACAAGCCCTTGCATTAGTTCTAGGTGGGTTGGTTCTGGAATTGGTTGGGTTTGATCAGAATTCAGCAACACAAACTGTAGAAACATTGACGAACCTGAGAATAGCTGATATTGCAATACCTGCAATTACAGCTGGTTTAGCGATTTGGGTAATGTTGACCTATGACTTATCAGAAAAAAGGGCAAGAGAAATTCAGAATGAACTGGTAGAAAGACGCGGCGAGCTATAAAAATTAATCTAGAGTAAAAGAAACATGTCATTTAGAAAAGAAAAATATCTCAAGTTTAAAGAATCGGACAGCGTGGCAAAACTGGCTTATATCGATGAGCTTGCCGGTGACGAGACTGTACATCTATTCCATGAAGTTTTAAGCGACGGCATAAATGGGTTCTGCTTCAGTATGTATGAAGAAGGGCAGAAACCGGGAGATATCATATCAAAAGATCAGATTCACCGGAGAATGCTTAAGCTGGAACCGCATACACAGTCAATTCGGTCTTTTTCGTGTACCGAAGGAAATGAGCTTGTTCCTGTTGTGGCTAAAGAATTAGGGATGACTACTTTGGTTGGTGCCTGGCTGGGCAGTGATAAAGAGAAGAATAAAGAAGAGATTGATGGGCTGATCAAACTTGCGAAAGAGGGCTATGTAGATATAGCAGCAGTAGGAAATGAAGTACTTTACAGAGACGATCTGAATGAAGAAGAGCTTATTGAATACATTAAGTATGTCAAAAGTGAGTTGAAAGACATACCCGTTGGCTATGTAGACGCATATTACGAGTTCGTGGAAAGGCCGGCTATTACTGATCTGTGTGATGTGATTTTATGCAACTGCTATCCATACTGGGAAGGAACCAGTTTTCAAGATTCCTTTCAGCATATGAGACAAATGTACTATCAGGCAAAAGAAGCAGCCGGAGATGATAAGAGAATCATTATCACTGAAACCGGATGGCCAAGTCAAGGTGAAGGTTTAGGAGGGGCATTACCCGGAAAAGAACATGCTATGAAGTATTTCATTAACGCCAACCTCTGGTGTCATGATGAAGGCATTGAAATTTTTTACTTCTCGTCTTTCGATGAATCATGGAAAGTGAGTGACGAAGGTGAAGTTGGAGCTTATTGGGGCGTTTGGGATAAAAACGGAAAACTGAAATTTTGAACATGAACACATTTCATAAAATAGGTATTAAGCCGGGACAAGCAATTTGTTACTCAGGATTCAGAGATGGGCAACAACCGGGAAAGGTATCCCCAAGCTATGAGGAGATTAAAGAAGATTTAATTCTACTAGACGGTTATTGGAAATATCTTCGGCTTTATGATTGTGATCAACATGCAAAAACGGTTTTAGAAGTAATTAAAAATGAAAGCTTCGATTTTCAGGTAATGCTGGGAGCTTATATAGAGGCTGAGAAAAACAATTTTAATTGCCCTTGGGATGGTGGTGTTTATCCAAAACCGCGTTTAGAAAAAAATAAGATCAGTAATCAAAAGAAAATTGAAAAGCTGATAGAATTAGGAAATAAATTTCCGGAAATAATTTGTGCTCTATCAGTAGGAAATGAAGCCTGTGTAGATTGGACTGATCACTACGTCCCTGAGGACAAAGTTCTTAGCTATGTAAAGCAAGTTCAGGAAAGTGCATTTCAACCGGTGACTTTTTGTGAAAACTATGCTCCCTGGTTAACAAAATTAGAAGAGTTGGGTAATTCAGTCGATTTCATTTCGATTCATACTTATCCGGTTTGGGAATACAAGAATATTTATGAAGCGCTCGAATTCACTAAAGAGAACTACTACTCAGTAGCTAAAAAATATCCGAATAAACCTGTAGTAATTACCGAAGCAGGCTGGACTACTCATTCCAATGGAAATGGAATCGATCCGGCTAATGTGAATGAGATGTACCAGAAGATCTACTTCGAGAAATTAAATGAGTGGGCTATTCAGGAGAACATACTCACTTTCTATTTCGAAGCTTTTGACGAATCATGGAAGGGTTCGCCTGATCCACTTGAACCTGAAAAGCACTGGGGGCTTTTTAGGTCGGATAGGTCTTTGAAGCTCGCTTTACAAAGCAAGAATCTACAAACAAATATGGTCTTTAAAACAACAAATAACACAAGACAAAAAAAAAAAAACAAAACGATACAATCCTCAACAACAATTATAAAATTATGAAACATCTAACATTTTTAATCGCTTTCCTGTTTACTGCTGTAAGCAGTTTCGGACAAGCTCCATCAGATAATGCAACAGACCCGCCGGCTAGAGATTCAGAGAATGTGATCTCAATATTCAGCGGTGCATATACTGATGTATCAGGAAGCAACTATAATCCTAACTGGGGGCAATCCGGTTTTTCTACGGCAAACACCAGTTTTGACCCAGGAACCGGAAATATTGTATTGGCTTACCCAAATTTTAATTATCAAGGTAACGTATTAGGAACCGTTCAGGATATCTCATCAATGGAGTTTATGCATGTTGATATTTGGGTAAACAGTACTTTTAATCCAAACGTATTTGCAATAAGCTCTGGCGCTGAAATAGCTCATAGCATTACAAATACGGGGGCACGCACTTGGATAAGTGTAGATATTCCAGTTTCAGGAATTACAGGTGACCCAACTCAAGTTAAAGAATTGAAATTTGACGGCGGAAACGGTAGCACTGATTCTATTTATGTTGATAATATTTATTTCTGGAAAAATGCAACGACTCCTCAAAGTGACGCTACATTAAGCGATCTGAAAGTTGATGGGGAAACTATTGCTAACTTTAGTGCAGGCGTAGAAAGTTATAAATACGGATTAGTGGCAGGTACTACAACTATTCCACAAATCACAGCTGCAACGTCTACAAACGCAAATGCCACAGTAACAATTACACAAGCTTCAGCTATTCCGGGTGATGCTACAGTAAAAGTGATTTCCGAAGACGAAACTGATTCAACTACATATACTGTTTCATATGCGATCACTTCTCCTGCTATTGCTGCTCCGGCACCACCGGTTAGAGATTCTTCTAATGTAATTTCTATTTACAGTAATGCTTATTCCAGTATTGCTCTGGATGCACTATCTGCCGGTTTTGACGATTCAGATGTAACTGAAGTAATGATTGAAGGAAATTCAACGCTTGAGATAGACTTCACAAACTTTATTGGAATTGATTTTTCAAGTAACAAACAAGATGCATCTGCTATGACGCATTTCCATATGGATTTCTGGACGTCGAGTGATGATTTAGTAGGAAAAGTATTCAATTCTAAATTTTCTCAATGGGGTGGAACAGGAGGAGAGGTTTCAGCTTTTGAACTACCAATAAATACAGGAACTACACCTGCAATCGAATCAGGTCAATGGGTATCTATTGATGTCCCGATTTCAGATTGGACCAATGCTCCACAAACCAGAGATGATATTGCTCAGTTCTTGGTTACTTCAAATATGGACTTAGTATATGTAGACAATATCTATTTATACAAAGAGGGTGGAAGTTCTGTTGGAAACCAGCCGATGGTAGCTGCTCCGGCACCTCCGGTTAGAGATTCAGAAGATGTAATTTCTATTTATAGTGATGTATACTCAAATATTGCTCTGGATGCTTTGTCTGCAGGTTTTGATGACTCTGATGTTGCTGAAGTTATGATTGAAGGAAACTCAACGCTTGAGATAGACTTCACAAATTTTGTTGGAATTGATTTTTCAAGTAATAAGCAAGATGCATCTGCTATGACACATTTCCATATGGATTTCTGGACCTCCAGTTCTGATTTAACAGGAAAAGTATTCAATTCTAAATTCTCGCAATGGGGTGGAACAGGAGGAGAAGTTTCTGCTTTTGAACTGCCAATCAATACCGGAACATCACCTGCAATCGAATCAGGTAAATGGATTTCTATAGACGTACCGATTTCGGATTGGACCAATGCTCCACAAACAAGAGATGATATTGCTCAGTTTTTGATTACATCAAATTTAGATACAGTATATGTTGATAACGTTTATCTGTATAAAGAAGAAGCTGTAGTTGAGCCTGGTGGTGAACTGTTAACCAACGGTGATTTTGAATCAGGAGATGACGGTTCATGGTTTGGAAATGCATTAAACATCCAAACGGAAGGTGGAAACAGCTTTAATTTTGCAGATGTTGCTACTGCAGGAAATGCCTTTGATGTAAACCTGAGCCAAGGAGTTGCAATTACTCAAGGTGAGACTTACATCTTAACTTTTGATGCATCTACTTCTACAGGAAATACACGCTCTATACTTGCCGGGATTGGATTGAACGAAGGAGAATTTACTTCAGCTACAGAGACAGTGAATCTTACAGAAACAAACCAAACGTTTATGTTCGAGTTAACTGCTACCGGATTTGGCTCTGCAAATAGCCGTGTGTTATTTGATATGGGAGCTGAAACGGGTATTGTTGTAATTGACAATGTTTCTCTAACAGTAAAGAAAGATGAAGATCCTACCGAAGGGCTCTTAACCAATGGTGATTTCGAATTGGGAGATGATGGATCATGGTTTGGAAATGCTCTTAATATTCAAACGGAAGGCGGAAACAGTTTCAACTTTGCTGATGTAGCCACAGCAGGAAATGCGTTCGACGTAAACCTAAGTCAGGGTGTACCAATCATTCAGGGACAAACATACGTCTTAACTTTCGAAGCATCCACGTCCACAGGAAATACACGTTCTATACTTGCAGGTATTGGATTGAACGAGGGAGACTTTACTTCAGCTACAGAGACAGTGAATCTTACAGAAACAATTCAAACGTTCGTTCTTGAGCTTACAGCTACCGAGTTTGGTTCTGCAAATAGTCGTGTGTTATTTGATATGGGAGCAGAAACGGGTATAGTAGTAATCGATAATGTAACACTTGATGTAAAAGTGGATACAGGTGGCGAACTTCTCACCAATGGTGATTTTGAATTGGGAGACGATGGCTCTTGGTTCGGGAATGCATTCAACATCCAAACGGAAGGTGGAAACAGCTTCAATTTTGCCGATGTAGCCACAGCCGGAAATGCATTCGATGTAAATCTTAGCAACGGAGTAGCGATCACTCAAGATGAATCTTACATTCTGACCTTTGAAGCATCGACTTCACCTGGAAATACTCGTTCAATAATTGCTGGTATTGGATTAAATGAGGGAGATTTTACTGCTGCAATAGAAACGGTGAATCTTACAGAAACAACCCAAACATTTATTCTTGAACTTACAGCTACAGGGTTTGGTTCTGCAAATAGTCGTGTGTTGTTTGACATGGGAGCAGAAACAGGTATCGTTGTAATAGATAATGTTTCTCTTATTGTTGATGATGGAAGCACAGCAGACCCTGCACCAATGGTCGCAGCTCCGGCACCACCTCAAAGAAACGCAGAAGATGTTATCTCTTTATATAGTGATGCATATGCTGATATTGAGGTAGATACCTTATCTGCTACTTTTGATGACTCATTCGTTGAGCAGATTATGATAGAAGGAGACAATACACTGAAAATTGATTTCACAAATTTTGTAGGAGTTGACTTTTCAGGTGACAAGCAGGATGCTTCTGGTATGACCCATTTCCATTTAGATTTTTGGACAGCGGAAGAAGACCTGATTGGTAAAGTATTTAACCTGAAATTCTCTCAGTGGGGAGGGACTGACGGAGAAGTATCAGCGTTTGAATTGCCTCTAAACACAGGTACTACACCGGCAGTTGAATCCGGGAAGTGGATTTCTGTAGATGTACCAATTTCGGATTGGACAAATGCACCTCAAACCAGAGACGATATTGCTCAATTCTTAATTACATCCAATCTGGACGTGGTTTATGTTGATAATGTCTATTTGTATAAAGGTATGCCGGTAAGCATTGAAAACCCGAATGATGTGCCTGCAACATTTGCTCTGAATCAAAACTACCCTAACCCATTCAATCCTTCAACGAATATTTCATATAGTATTCCTGAAACTGGAAAGGTTTCACTTGAAGTTTATAACATTCAGGGACAGAAAGTGACTACTCTTGTGAATGAACAAAAAAGTGCAGGATCATACACTGTTACTTTTGATGCTTCTAATCTGGCTTCAGGGGTATATATGTACAGGTTGGTATCTAAAAACTCTGTGCAGGTAAGAAAGATGTTACTAATTAAATAATAACATCTGATGGTATTAATAAGCCGGTCCCATTTTTGGGATCGGCTTTTTTTTGTTCAGATAATGTATAAAAGTAGTTCAATATTTATTTCTTTGAAGTGTCTCTAAAAGGAATGTATATGTGGATAAATACATTTAATATTAGTATCTGATTTAACAGATGAATATCAGTACTTATAAAACTTATTTCTATTTGAAAAGAGCTCTTACATATATTTTGCTTCTTTTTGTAAGCATTTCAATAACTAATGCTCAGGATATCCCAACGAAAGGAGTTCCGGCACTTAGAAATTTTACACCCTCGGAATACAACAATAAAGGAAAGGTTTGGTCTATTGATACGGCCCCAAATGGAATTGTTTACTTTGCCTCTGATAAGGGATTATTGGAATATGATGGCAGAATTTGGAAAAGCTTTTCAGGAAGTGATGGAATTACCAGATCTGTTTATGTAGAAAGTGATTCAGTGATTTACACAGGTTCAGATCTTGATTTTGGAATTTGGACCAAAGATATATACCAAAATTTCGAATACACATCTTTATATCCGTTTAAGGAAGATCTGAATACACTCAATGAGGAGTTTTGGGATATTCATTCTATGAATGAAAGCATATTGTTTATTTCATCAAATAATATTTATGTCTATAAAGAAGAAAACCTTACTAAAATTCCGGCTCCAAACCATATCGTTAATAGTTTTAAAGTCGACGATGAAATTTACTTTGTAGATGAAAAAGAAGGCTTATATAAACTAAACAATCTTTCTCCAGAACACCTTTTTCATTTAAACGGGAAAATAAGTCTTGAAATTGCGGGGCTCTATAATGATAAAAAAGGGTTGGTAATTGTAACAAATAAGAACGGGTTATATAGGTTTTCTTCAAACACACTTATCCAGGTTCAATCACCAATATCTGAGAATTTAAAAGTAGCTAATGTATTTAGTCTGGAACAAATAGATAGCTCTTATATAGCATTTGGGACTATTCTTGAAGGATTGTTTATCACTGATATGAGTGGGAATATTGTACATCATATCAGTAAGAATAAGGGAATACAGAATAATACCATATTAAGTCTGAATTATAGCGAATCCGGCAGATTATGGCTAGGCATGGATTATGGGATTTCTTTTCTGGATCTAAATAGTGCTTTCACCTTTTTTTATGATTTTAGTGGAGAGTTCGGAACGGGTTATACCGCAGTAATTAAGGAAAACACATTTTATTTAGGTAGCAATCAAGGGCTTTATAAAATAAAATGGGAAGAATTAAATAACAGCGCTGAGTTTAATGATTTTGAATTGGTTTCCGAAACTGAAGGACAGGTGTGGACATTAGAGACTATAAATAACCAAACATGGATGGGACATGATAAGGGCTTGTTTGTTTTAAGTGACGATGGCATAAAAAGTGTCAGCAACGAGCCGGGTTATTGGGATGTACAACCTTATAAGGAATTTTTACTGGCAGGCACTTATAACGGTATTTTAATATTTAATAAAAGTGATGATGATTGGCAGTTTCTGAAACAAATGGATCTTTTTGTCGGGTCTTGTAATCAAGTAATTGTAGATGGAGAAAATACTCTTTGGGTCAATATTCCAAATTATGGAATAGTAAAAGCTGATTTAAATAAAGAATTATATCCTGAAGATCGGAAAATATTTTTTTCAGATGAATTTAAGGGAGATGATCATTTTTTGATTCAAAACGAAAATGGGATCCAAGTTCAAACAGGGACGCAAAGCTACTCTTACGATTCTGATGAAGGTAAATTTTTAGAAGACTTAAGCACGGAGACTAAGCCAAAATTTGAAAGTATACTACTCAGAAATGCACAGCCTGTACAATTAAATGATAACTTTGAATTCTATCCAGTTTACAATGGATTTGCATTAAAAGATTTGAGAATTGGGAATAGAAAAAGTAATTCATCTTATAATCTGGTACTCAGGAGTATAAAGGCGTTTAATAATGAAGATCATATCTCGGTTCATAACGGATTAGAAATTCCATACACACATAATAACCTGATAATTGAGAGTATTGTGCCAAATCAGGAGTTGGTACTTTATCAGTTTAAATTGGATGGTTCAGATATTTGGACTGAATGGACTCCTGAAAATGAATTTGAGTTAGTAGATCTTAGTCATGGAAGTCATGAATTGAATGTGAGGGCTAAATTGGATGGTATAATTACCCCAATAGAAAAATTCATATTCAGTGTTGCTACACCCTGGTACCTGACTGTATATGCTTTTTTAATGTATCTGGCAGCTCTGCTTATTTTACTCTATTCGTTTTATAAATGGCGCCAAGCATCTTTGAAAAAACTCAAAAAAAACCTTTTGGTACAGCAACAAAACACTCTTCGTGAACAAGCAGAACGTTATAATAGAAAACTTAAGCGTGTGGAGGATGAAAACCTGAGACTAGAGTTTGATCAGGTTAAAGCACAGCTAAAAAATAAAACCATTGAGCTTGCTACAAAAGCCAAAGAAAACGAAGAAATAAATAAGGTTTTGCAAGAGTTGAAAGTCAAATTCGAGAAATTAGAACAAAATCCCAACTCTTTGAAAAGCAGGACGAAAGAGATTCGAAATATAATTGAGTCTCACCTTAGTCTTGAAGACAATACCTTTGAAATTCAAATGGATGAACTTCATCAGCAATTTTTTGAGAATTTGAGAAATGGTTATCCTGAATTAACAAATTATGATCTTCGTTTGTGCGCATATATAAAACTTGGATTCAATTCTAAAGAGATTGCAAATATGTTAAATATAATGCCATCCAGTATATATATAAGCAGATCCAGATTAAGGAAGAAATTGGACCTGAGCTCAGATGCAGATCTAAATAGTTTCTTGAATTCTATATAGCATAAAAAAAGCACTAACTCTTTCGAATTAGTGCTTTGTGTACCGCGTACGGGATTTGAACCCGTGCTACCGCCGTGAAAGGGCGGCGTCCTGGACCCCTAGACGAACGCGGCATTTAAAATCAATATGTCAATAGTGCAAACATGTAAAGTGAGGCGACAGGCGGATTCGAACCGCCGTACGAGGTTTTGCAGACCTCTGCCTAGCCACTCGGCCATGTCGCCTTGTTAAAACTAGTATAGTACGCCCGTCAGGACTCGAACCTGAAACCTATTGCTTAGAAGGCAATTGCTCTATCCAGTTGAGCTACGGGCGCTCATTTCAATACGTCAATAATTGTCGGGGAGACAGGATTTGAACCTGCGACCCTTCGCTCCCAAAGCGAATGCGCTACCGGGCTGCGCCACTCCCCGATTTTCCAAAATTGGAAAGGCAACAAAGATAAGGTTTTCTCTGTACCATTACCACCTAAAATTGAACTTTATTTTGTAAATTTTTCAAGATGTTACTTAATCAGCCAGAATAGCCGTTACGTAATTATCCCAACTCATTTTTGAAGCAGATTTATACACGTTTTCTGATGGTAGTGGAAGCTCCAGGTACTTCAACATTTGTTCAGCCATGGAGTCAATATCTTCAGGTTCAGCTAAGTATCCGTTGAACCCATCCTGAATAGTTTCGGGAAAATGTCCTACCCGGGTTGCCAAGATCGGTAAACCGAAGTTGTAAGTTAGCGATTCTACTCCTGAAGGTGTGGCTGTTAAATAATAAAGTACACTGCAATCTGCTACCTGAAAGTATTTGTGAACATCTTCATTGGGAATAAATTCACTTTTGACCAGAGTGCTATCCTGTAGATCCAGCTCTTCAACAAGAGATAACGGACGATAATCCTGTTCACTTTCTTTATTCTTGAGGAATAATTTCTGAGCAATCCCAAACAAGCCACGCTTTATTTTGGTGGATAATTTAGAAGTATCCAAAGTAGCCCAGAATTCTTCACCACAGATTAAAAAGGAAACGTCATCTCTTTGTTCTGCTACTTTTTTAAATGCCCTTATCGCATTGTGTAAGCCTTTGTATTTCCTGATGAATCCGAAATAAAAAAATACATTTTCTTTGAGACCCAGATCCTGTTTAAACTTTTGAACATCAAATTGCGGATCAGGTTGATAAAGATCATATACAGGATGAAATAACTTAATTACTGTAGTTGAATTATCCTGAGATCTTTCACCGGTTTCATTGACTGAAAATTCTTTTTTAGGAAGCAATGCTTTTAACTCATCCACTGTTTTGTAAGCGTGAGCTATATAGGTATCCGAATGTTTGATTCCCATTTTAGTAAAACGCTCATCAATAGTGCTTCCTTCTTTCTGAACTACAAAATGTAGATCAAAAATGATCTCGGCATCAGAGTTTTTTTGCAACCATTTAGCGATCGATCCCATCGGTAAGCCCTGAATGGAAATTGCCCACTGAAAGATCACTTTGTCCGGATTAAGCGACTTGATATACTTCGCAGTTTTCTTCCAGCTTAGCGGGTTGTTGTAATTAGTGAGATACTCAATTTTGATATTCGTGCCTTCCATAAAGTCGGAACGGCTGGATTTATCAATGAACTCCCTGGGAATAATAGAAGGATACTGATTAGTCCAGGAGACAATATGCACCTCGTTATCAGGATCTTTATCGAAAGTCTTGGCTAGCGAAGTATTATAATTGGAAATCCCGCCCTTGAATTTAGGGCCCGGACCAAAGCAAACAATTACAGGCATTTCTTTTAAGTATATTTTTTAACGGCTACATCATACACCCGACGCATACCTTCTTCAAGAGATAATTTAGGCTCCCAGCCCAATCGTTCTTTTACATAATCCATTTTTCCATATCTGGAATGAACACCAACCGGTTTGTCGAGTAGTGTTTTGATCTCCGGTGAGTAATCAGCGAAAGAAGTAAACACTTCAATTAGTTCTAAGAATGTTGTAAGTCTTCCACTTCCTATGTTGATGGCGCTTCCATCAGTTATATGATCCATGGCGAGTAATGTACAGTCCATTACATCATCAATATGAACAAAATCTCGTCCTTGTTTTCCGGTTCCCCACACTTCAAAAGGATTTTCTTTTAGCGCTGCACGACGAGCAATAGCAGGAACAGGGTAGGAGAGGTCTTGGTCTTCTCCATAGCCACTGAAAGGTCTGATGCAGGTTACAGATACATCATAGTATTCCGCAGCAATGCTGGCCAGATATTCACCGGTTAACTTAGACCAACCGTAGGTCATATCCGGTTGACCCATTTTTTTGAAATTGATATCGCTTTCAGAAAGAGCGATTGCATCTGATTCCGTCTGAAGATCAACAGGGTAAGCAGCACTTGAGCCTGTCTCTTATACACATCTGACGCTGCCGACGAAGAGGATAGTGTAGA
>OJFP01001209.1_pt1 | contig 13691 bp, 13 predicted proteins | sample 1594141 | NCBI WGS metagenome assembly OJFP01 (sample SAMN05416843, study PRJEB24817) | seawater metagenome | isolation source: Sea water | place: Canada:Atlantic | collected 2013-07
TGGGCTCGGAGATGTGTATAAGAGACAGATATAGACCCTACCCCCGGGGGTACCCCCACTTGCACAGAAAGGTTCCCTATTATGCTAGTACATACTATTCTAGGCGAAAGATTAGGTATTTTAGGCTAAAAGCAATTGAAAACAGCTTAGTAAAGGCTTATATATCCGCGATCAATTTTTTTTAGAGTATCGAGTAGTAGACGGTTAATTTAGAGTTAAGACTGTAAAATTAAAGGTTAAGAAGAGGGATGCGATGAATTTGTCGGCAATCAGGGGTTTGGCGGATGGCTTTTTGGCCTATATCTACCGAGCTCGTATAAACCGATGAACGTGCTTTCTGCTGATTCGGCATCCGGTATCCGACTAGGACTTTTCCTGCTGGTGTTCTTGATACTTGCTATGTCGGAAGTGCGATGGCCTCGTCGCCAGTTGACCGCAGGTCGTTCTCAGCGCTGGGCCGCTAATATTGGGCTTAGTTTTTTCAATTCCATCGCTATCAGGGCTTTAGTTCCCTTCTCAGGCGTCGTCTCGTCATTGTGGGCACAAGAACAAGGCTTTGGGTTGTTCAATCAGCTCGATTGGTCAGTCTGGGTTGAATTCATGTTGTTCATACTGCTGTTTGATTTAACTATTTATTGGCAGCATCGCGTATTTCATATGTTGCCGGTGTTATGGCGATTTCATCGTGTGCACCATACCGATGAAGACTATGACCTGACGACAGGCACTCGATTTCATCCAATTTCAATTTTGATTTCTACGATCATAAAAATTGGACTAGTCATTTTATTAGGAGCGTCCCCGTTTGCCATTTTGTCTGCAGAGATAATTTTAAACCTGACGTCGATGTTTAATCACAGTAATATTCGGCTTCCTCAGCAAGTTGACAGAGTGCTGCGAAAAATTGTTGTTACGCCGGATATGCACCGTATTCATCATTCACAGGATAAGATTGAGCATAACTGTAATTTCGGATTCAATTTTAGTTTCTGGGATCGGTGTTTTGGATCATATCTGCAAGATGCCGGTCAAGCTCAGGAGCACATGGCGATCGGCATCGTCGACTATGAAGGTTCTGCAACTCGCAGCCTGTTGTCGCTATTTTTACAGCCATTTCGCAGTGAGAGGTCAGCTCGAACGAAGCGAAGATGACTCAGGGCCGTCCCTAAGCCCTCAAAAAATGTCTATATCCAGACCCAACCCCATGGGGTACCCCCAGTTGAATAAAGGCGCACTATTAGGCTGTTCCATATTATTGTGGAAGAAAGATTAGGAAATTCTGAGGATGCGGCTATTCGTCTTACGTTCACATCCGAAAGCGGTCGCTTTCACAGACTTTGAAATCAGCCTATAGATATACGGTCTCTGCCGAGTCTCAAATCGGAACTGAAGAGATGAGGTCAGGCACGCTTTTGACAAGTTAGATGAATTGGCTAATTAGCCAATAGCTAATAATAGAGTGCTTAACTATGACGAATACTCTGACTAAATATAGGAAAACCATGTTCGTGGGGCACGTACTCAAGCCGACCGTCTAGTCGGTATGCCCATCCATGATAATTACACCGGAATATCTTCCTACAACCGGATCCATCGGCCAATTGCATCCCACGATGCCGGCACGCGTTACGAAATGCGCTAATGCTCTCATCCAGACCACGCACCATCACGAGTCAAACGCCGGCGGAGGCCCGCGCCATGTAAGAGCCTGCCTTAGGCAAAGCTGCAACCGGACAAAAAGGAACAGGTAGTCGACGCATAAGCCGCCTTTCAGCATCGAAGCGTATTTGAGAAGTGTAGTTTTCTACGGGCTCAAACCAATCCCCATCACCCAGGTTGGTTGTACCGTTATCAATATGGTTCAAAATATGATCAAGAAGTTCTGCGTCGCTGCGCATCCTGCATCGCTCCAAAAGGCGAAGTCTATGTTTTACTTTTCTCAACACACGTAAAGCGCAGCTAAGCTACTATGCGAACTCAGCCACTCTATTTCGATAGCAGAATCTTCTACAGGAGGGATGATATCAGCAAGCTTGCTATCTGTACTGGGCGCTTCTCGTTATTTTAAGGGAGGCGTAGTGATTTATACCGCCAAATCACGTCTCGCATTCCTAGACTTAAATAGAGAGCGTACAAGGCAACTAAGCCCCTTAACAGAAGAAATGGCCCTTAAATTTGCGATAGCTGCCCGAGCTAAGTTGGATACGACTTGGGGTATCGCAGAGTTAGGGGTGGCAGGTCCAGGTAGCACACCTTACAGTGATGCAATCGGCATTAGCGTGATCGCGTTATCTGGCCCTATTGACGCCACAGTGACGATTAAAACAGATTCGGATAATCGTGAAGGAAATATGGCGACGTTTACTGATGGAGCTCTACAACCTCTAGTAAACTCGCTCAGAAGTCTAAAAAGTGTCAGCTGACGCCGATAAAGACAATAAAGTCACTTAATACTTGGCAATAACTTTCTTTGGCTGTTCGAGGAATTCTGGAAAACTTGAATATCGAAAAATAAAGAGGGCACAGTAAAAATACGTAACATTGTGGGTTAGCGCCCGTGCATTGCTAAAAATCGATTCGTGCGACTTTGACCTGTGGGGTAACGCTAATGTCAGTCCAAGTCACATACACTGAATTCCCTACCGCTGCGATGACCGGAAATCCGCTGCGGCGCGATGCACTGCTAGAAGCAACTTTAGTAATATCTAAAAAATTACCCTTTATGTCGTAGCGCGAGAGCACGATTTTCGCCTCATCTGTTGTGTCCATCCAGCTTACGATGATCTCGTTGGATTCCAAAATAACCGTGCCAACACGACCAATCGTTTTCGGACTCTCGACAACTATTGGGTCAGAGAAGCTCAGGCCACTATCGTTCGATATCACTAGTTGAATTTTCGGCGTGTCGTCTTTAGCGCTAAACCAGGCAACTGCAACTCTCTCTTTCATGGCCGCAACCGAAGGGCCGTTAACAGGACAGCCGGCAATTTGCCAATTGTCATTGTGTATTGGCTGCGGCATTGTCCAGACGCCTTCTACTAAACGCGTAGCATAGATGTCTCGCACTTCTTCCGGCGAGCGATCGCGGTAGACAACGATTGGGCCTTTTTCTGCCATCGCTGAACTGGTCTGGCAGCAATCACAGACGCGATGATCTAATTCCCATTCTCTTACATTGGCGCCAGACTTATTGAAAATACCAGCACGTAGAGTCATCGCTCCTAGCGGATCTCCATGTTTAGTTTCTCGTCCGTCCAGCCAAGTGATTAGTGTCGTATCGTTGTCGAATGGCAGCATCGCAACGAAGCCGTGTTCGGCGCTAATGCTGTCTGTGTGGATCGTGCGTGCTTCTGTCCAAGTCGCGTTGTCCTTAGAATAAAATCGCGCACGAATATCGTAGTCGTAAGTACCCTGCGCACTTATTTCTAACCAGTGCGCAACTATGCCGCTAGCATCAATCGACAATGCTGGGAAATCTGCCCAGTTTACAAACCAATTGTCACCCCGGCTAATTACCTTGGGGGTTTCCCAGTCCTCATTAGTGAGTCGAGAGAACGCGAGTGTTGCCTGCTCAGTATCCTGACTTACCCACGAGAGGTAGATTTCTCCGGATTCATTGGCGACAACACGAGACAGACTGCTATTGCTGGGAGCGGGTGATGGCAAGTACTCTAATCGTCCTTGTCCGGCCGCGCCCGAGGCAAAGCTCACGCTCCATGAAAAGAGGAAGATAAGCAGAGCTATATTTGGAGAATCGATCGGTCTAATCATGTCAATATGTCCCAGCTGGCTCAATTAATTTCTTAGTCGGTAAGCACAGTAAGTCCCTGAAGTGATAATGCTTCAAGTATATCCTGTTCGCTTTGCATGCCTATTAGTTTCGCCATGACTTCATTCGAAGGCGACAATAGATAAGTGGTAGGCAGAACGTCTGGGGGTTTCATCCCTAATAGATCGATCGTTTCCTGTCTCAACACCGTAAATTCAATGCCCATCTCATTAGCAATCTCGAGCGTTAACTCTCTGGGGTCCTCATCGAAGTTCACGCCCACAATTATTACATTGCTATTGGCCAAGCGCGCACTCAGATCATTGAACATGGGGATCTCTATTCGGCAAGGCGCGCACCATTCAGACCAATAATTCACAATGCGCCAATTGCCAGCGTTAATTTCAGCCGCTGTGAGCGGATACGAAAGCGTCGTAATAGCAATGAGAATCAGCGCTAATAGACTCTGTGAAATTGATAGTTTCCTAGGCTTTGGCATTAATGTGCACCGATACATCCGCATGTCTGACTCTTGATTCTGCCTTTAAGATTCTAACGTGTCTCTGTTTTGCTTGTCTATTTTTATAGAAGCTAATGGATATCAAGAGTAAATCGGACTCAGTCTGTATGTTAGTGCTGTAGTTAGTAGAACTACCTGCGTGTGGATTTTTAATAGGCAGCATGATCGAATATCTATTTAAATCACTTAATTTAAAGAATGAAATCAGAGTGTGCTAAGAAGTGCGTTATAATTCCGGGCTGAATCCGCTTGAAAGTCGATTCGAAGCATCTAACTCATCTGATCCCTCTCATTTTCTGTTTTGCATGATTTAGTTACTTGTAAAAAAAAAGCCACTAAGTTACGGTCTCTCCATGATTAAAACGCTTTCAAGTTCGGTCGCTAAACGCAGTCCCTGTCCTGTTGCCACGGCCTTGGATTTGGTCGGCGATAAATGGACGCTGCTAATTATCCGTGATATCGGTTTTTTTGCTCGTCACCGTAATAAAGATTTTCAGCAGGGGGTTGAGAACATTCCAAGCAACATATTGGCCAGTCGTTTAAAAATGCTGCTGGAGAATAAGCTGATCAGCAGAACCCCTTATCAAAATAACCCACTACGATACGAATATTTCCTAACGGTAGCAGGTGAAGGCCTCCTGCCAGTGGTTAAAGCGATGGCAAAATGGGGCGAAGTGCATGTAGCTGGGTCCCGAATGCCGCGTCGACTCCAATAGGCATAACTGTTTTAAAGCCCGTGTTTACGCTCGACACTTATATGATGCAAGTGACATGCTGGGGCCGACATAAGGGATCCTAAAGAGTCTAGGAATCGAATAATTAGGGGGATTTTTATGGTCGATATTTCAATTGCAGAGCTTCCGGCAAGAGCTGACCACCATGATTTCAATACGCCTATACGCCGAAAAATGTGAAAAATGCTAGACAAAGTTGGCTGGACCGTTGTGTTGCTTCTGCTATTCGTCGGTTTAAGCTCCTTGGTCAGTCGGGTTGTACTTCTAAATAGTGAATTTTCAAGGGAGGTAGTCAATATTGGAAATGGGGTCAATAATTTTGATATTCGTTATATTCAGCACTATTTCGTTGCAGGGGTTCACTTGCTATTTGGACTTATCGTCTATGTCTTCGCACCTTTTCAGTTCATGACGAGTATTCGTAAACGATTTATTGGCTTTCATCGCTGGTCCGGTAGAGCTTGGATGATTAGTGGCGCGGCAGCTGGATTCACAGGAGCATTCTTTGGAGTCGTTTGGCCGTTTACAGGTCATCAGGGGTTTGGGCTGCTGCAAACCGGTATCAACGCTATTATTGGCCCTTACACATTATTCTGCTTGTACAAGGCTTATAGCAATATCCGGGCACGTAATTTTGGCGAACACAGAGAGTGGATGATCCGAACTTTTGCGTTGATGTTGGGTGTGGCCACGCAGAGAGTATTAATGATAATCCTCACCGTGTTTACGGGAATAGGTCGAGAACCCATGTTTGCGCCCGCTATGATTGCTGGCATGATTATCAATATTGTTGTTTCTGAATATTGGATCGCTTGGACTAAAACTCCTGGCAGCGGTCATCGGCACTGGAAAGATCTCGATAGGAGAATGGCGTCTTGATTAACGTGTTTGCAATTGAGCTAAAGGGAAATAGCGAAAAATAAAGGAGTAAGCTATGAAGCCAGTTTGTTTGGTTATCGGAGCGGGTGCTGGAATTGGCGGCACAGTTGGCAAGCGCTTTGCTCAGGAAGGTTATCACTCGGTACTGTGTCGGCGCAGTGATGAAGCGGGCCTAAATAAACTAGTTTCGCAGATAAATGAACGTGGCGGAGAGGCGTCAGGGTTTCTCTTGAATGCTGTGGATGAAGGCAGTATTGAAGAACGTATAGCGGAAGTAGAATCTCAGATCGGACCAATAGAAGTAGTAGTCTTTAATCTTGGTGCGCAAATCGGCAATCGTTCTCTTCAAGATACTTCATATAAAGTGTTCGAACTAGGTTGGAAGATGGCAACATTTGCCTTATTTAGAACTGCATCCACACTGTTTCCACTCATGGAAAAACGCGGAAGAGGTACACTACTAGTCACTTCATCCACTGCAGCTGTTCGTGGCAATGCCCAACAGCATTCGCATGCTGCGGCTATGGCTGGGCGGCGTATGCTTTGCCAGTCCTTAAATGCAGAATATGCCAGTAAAGGTATTCATTTGGCCCACATCGTCATTGATGGCTCTGTTGATGCGCCAGATACGCTGGGGAAAATGATGGGTGCTGAAAAATTTCAACAATTACGGCAAGAGAAAGGTATGGAGCACGATGGCTTGATGCTGCCGGAGAAAATCGCGGATACTTACCTCCACCTACATCAGCAACACCGGTCAGTTTGGACACACGAATTGGATCTTCGAGCATTCTCGGATCTTGCGTGGTGGAATCATTAAGTCTTGCGTCAGAATTTGGTACATCAGAATCGAAAAACCGTGACGATTCTAGCATTATGAGTTTGGTGCTATTTAAGGAATAGCCTATCGCAAGCCAATTATTTAGAAGCCACATTATGAGCGGAGCACAAATTACGCTTTGGGGTGCTGGGACCAGTCGTACCATTCGACCGATCTGGGTCGCGGAAGAACTAGGCCTTAGTTACGCATTGATACCAATTGGGCCTAGAACTGGTGAAACTCAAACCGAAAGCTATACAGAGTTAAATCCCAAGCAAAAAATTCCTTTTCTTGAAGATGGTAGCTTGCAGTTATCGGAAAGCGTCGCGATTAGTCGCTACCTGATTAATCGTTATGGGACAACAGCTACAATGGCGCCGCCGGCTTCTATTGAAGAGCAGGCGAAGGAAGATGAATGGCTTAGTTTCATTTACGGTGAACTGGACGAGACGAGTCTGTATATCTTGAGACGCCACGGAGCACTGGCGGCCATCTATGGCAAAGCACCAACTGCTATCACCGCGGCAAAACAGTATTTTCAGAAGCAAGTGGCTGTTGCCGATATGCACTTGCAAGAGACTCAGTACCTAGTCAATAACAAGTTTGGGGTTGCTGATGTTTTTCTGACTACTTGCCTAGTTTGGGCAGAGTCGAGCGGCATCGGCTTGTCCGAGAGCTTGAAAAGCTATTTGCAGCGCATGCTTGCAAGAGAAAGCTATCAAGCAGCTAAGGCACAGAACACTCTGTAGTTAATAATACGAGAGGAAAGGCGAATTTAATGGGACCTTTGCAGGATATTAAAGTACTAGATTTAACTAGCATGGTATCGGGGCCGGTGGCTGCCATGATGCTGGGGGATCAGGGCGCTGACGTCATCAAAGTCGAACCCACCCATGGAGAGCAGTTGAGGCACTTGGGCGAGCAACACAATGATGTTACAGCAACCTTTTACTCCTGCAATCGCAACAAGAAATCTCTCGCCATTGATTTAAAAAGCGATGCCGGCAAGGAAGTGCTTTGGAAGCTTATCGATGATGCTGATGTTCTACTGCAGAATTTTCGTCCGGGCGCCATCGAGAGAATGGGTTTTGCTGAAGAAAAAGTCAGAAAGCGCAATGCAAAAATAATTTTTGTATCCATTAGCGGCTTTGGTGAAAAAGGTCCCTACGCTCACAAGCGAGTTTATGATCCGATTATTCAGGGCCTTTCGGGCGCTGCGGACATTCAAGCAAATCGAGAAACTGGCCGGCCGGGTATGTTTCGCATCATTATCGCCGATAAAATTTCCGCCTTAACTGCAGCTCAGGCTATTTCAAGCGCGCTGTTTCATCGAGAGAGGAAGGGCGAAGGTCAACATATCAAGCTGTCCATGCTGGATGCGACTGTGGCCTTCTTTTGGCCGGAGGGAATGAGCGGTCTCACCTTCGCCGAAAAGGAGGCTGATCACAAGAAATCATTCTCCTCAATCGACCTGATCTATGAGAGCCGTGATGGTTATATTACTATGAGCACCGTCTCTGATAAAGAATGGGAAGGATTTTGTAACGCAGTGCAGCGTCCGGAACTCATTGCTGACGAGCGCTTCGCTACAGCAATGGCCCGCCGTCAAAATATAACATTGAGACGAGAAATAGTCGGTGCCGAATTATCAAAACACAGCACTCAGGATTTGCTAGAAGTACTGGATTCTAACGATGTGCCCTGCGCCCCCATACTCAGCAGGCAGGAATTATTGGACCATCCTCAGCTAGTGGAGAGCGGTACAGTCAGCCGGCAGGATATCGACGGTTTTGGCGAGGTACGTCAAGCTATTCCAGCCGCGCAATTTCAATTAACACAAAGTACTCTTAGATTGCCGGCACCTAAATTAGGGCAGCATAGCCTGGAGATACTTGTCGAACTGGGTTATAACGAGAGTGAAAGCAATGAGTTAATTGACGCTAATGTAGTGCGTCAAGCAGAATAGTGCGGAAAGTAAATAGCTGAGATTCCATACGTTCTGCGACGTATTTTTGCGGGTTCTGCTGAAAACGGAATAATCAACATACACACAGCAAGACAAACAAAAACACCATAGGGCAGGTAAGAAAGCTATGGAAACTAAAATAACTAAATTGTTCGATATCGAGCATCCGATCATACAAGGCGGAATGCATTATGTGGGCTTCGCTGAATTAGCGGCAGCGGTATCTAATGCAGGTGGTCTGGGAATAATTACTGCGTTAACTCAAGGTACTCCTGAGAAGCTTGGTAATGAAATAGACAAATGCAAGGCGCTTACTGATAAACCTTTTGGCGTGAACCTTACCTTCCTGCCATCGCTCACTCCGCCTGACTACCCCGGACTCGTTGATATATTAATAAGCAAGGGGATCAAGGTTGTTGAGACTGCAGGGAATAACCCCAAAAAGTGGTTGCCCATATTAAAAGAGAACAACATTAAGGTTATTCACAAATGCACCTCAGTTAGACACGCCCTAAAGGCGCAAGACATTGGCTGCGATGCAGTTTCTGTCGATGGTTTTGAGTGCGGGGGCCACCCAGGTGAGGATGATATTCCTAATTTTATATTACTACCCCGTGCCGCGGATGAATTAGAAATTCCTTTCGTTTCATCGGGCGGAATGGCCGACGGACGGTCCTTGGTTGCATCGTTGGCAATGGGCGCCGAAGGCATGAATATGGGTACGCGCTTTATAGCTACCAAAGAAGCACCGGTGCATGACAATGTAAAACAGGCATTGCTTGCAGCGACAGAGCTCGACACGCGACTGGTCATGCGACCACTACGCAATACCGAGCGTGTGCTTATCAATCCTGCCGTAGAACGATTGCTGGAAAAAGAAGCTGTGTTAGGAAAGGATGTCAAGTTTGAGGATATCGCATCTGAGGTAGCTGGCGTCTATCCAAAAGTGATGCTGGATGGAGAGGTTGATCGTGGAGCCTGGTCCTGTGGCATGGTTGTTGGCTTGATCAATGACATCCCTTCGGTGCAAGAACTTATGGATCGAATCATGAATGAAGCTACGTCAATCATTAACGATCGCTTCGCAGGGATGTAATTAGTTTTGTCATCTTGCTCGTCTATGAGCCTTCCCCAAAAGCTACGAAGCCGTTCCTAAGCCAGCCCACGATCAGTCCTGTTCACTTGAATAACATAGCAACCCAGCTGTTCAGGCTTAACCTGAGCAGAGCGACCGTTGTCCGTTGTGACTACTAACTCACCAGCAGAATGCTCTACAAACGCATGGGCCCGCCCCTGAGCGTCCAGCAATCTATCACCAATAAGCGCCTCTCGATCGTCCAGTAACCGCTTGATCTGCATATTTAGGGCCTCTGTGAAGTTCTAAAGCCTGTATTGTAACCCCGCGTTTCAGGCGAACTCAGGCCCCACACCGAGGGGCAAAAAATGACCATATCCAGGCCCCACCCCCGGGGGTACCCCGATTAACCTAGCCCTTGAGGACACTTGCATTTTGAAAGTTATTTCCTTAATCTCGAGAAATATAAGAAAAAAGTTTGACTCTCACGGGCTCACCAACGCTTTTTTTATCCATGAATGAAGCGTCTAGTCACTAGAGAACCTAATCAATGACTTGTGACGGATACGCACTATGCCAACAACAAAACCCCTTCGCCTGGCCTTAGGTATCTTCCTTCTCGCAGTGCTCGCGTCGGTGATGACCTCTGTTGCAGGTCAGCAGCGAGTGGAATCTCAATCAGAGAATTTCCTAGGACAATTTGAACCGACTCAAATCGGCCATCCAAGCTTTGTTAGCCCCCATGCCTCGCCTATCGCCGTTAACAACAATCTTGTGTTTGTTGCTAATACTCCGGCTGATACTGTCGATGTCATCGATTCCCAAACACGCGACGTAATTGCTCGGGTCGATGTGGGCGTAGACCCTGTCAGCATCGCTAGGCGTCCCGATGGCAAGGAAGTCTGGGTATCCAACCACATCTCCGACTCTGTATCGGTAATCGATACAGATGAAAGCAGCCAGACTTTCCTGAATGTGATCGCTACAGTGCAGGAGTTTGATACGGCGCGTAAGGCTACGAGTTTTGATGAACCGATGGGCATCGCCTTCGCCAGCAATGAGAAAGCCTATGTTGCCCTGTCTTCAAACAATCAAATAGCAGTTGTTGATGTCGCCAGTCGTGAGGTGACGAAACGTTTAAACATTACCGCACAAGACCCTCGCGAAATCGTGGTTCGTGATGGCAAGCTCTACGTCATTCCCTTCGAATCAAATAATCAGACACAGCTTTCGGGTGGCGCGGCGGAAGATATCGATGGAGATTTAGTCACCTTCGATATTTTCGAACACTCGATAAGAAACAATAGCAAGCTCTCTCTTGGTCACGTTATCGACGTGATTAAACACCCCGATATGCCGGACCGAGATTTGTACGTATTCGACACTGAAACCGACGAGCTCATCGAAACCGTCGACACTTTAGGTACGCTGTTGTACGGCATGACCGTCGACTCACAGGGGCGAGTTTTTATCGCGCAAACCGACGCACGTAATGATGCCAACGGTCGTGCAGGAACAGAGAAACACGGCCTTGCAGAAATGGAGAATCGTGCCTTTCTTAATCGCATCACCCGCGTAGATTTAGGCGGCTCTGGTGCTCAAGAACCAAGTTTTTTTGACTTAGACCCCCTGCCGCCGCAGCAACCGGACCCAGCCGATGCTCTAGCCACACCCTATGGCATTAAAATTAGTGAAGACGATTCAACACTGTTCGTTTCAGCGGCCGGTTCAGACAAACTAATCACCATCGATGCCGACACTGGTGAAGTGCTTGGCCGAGTTGCTGTTGATGCCACTCCGCGTGGTGTTGCATTGATCAGCGCCAGCGACGGCAGTCCAACACAGGCCTGGGTGTTAAACGCCGTTGAAAATACAGTTTCCTTGGTTGATGTTTCTACGACTAGCAATCCTAGATTGATAGACACAGTAGTACTCGAAGATCCGACGCAGCCCGTTGTTAAGCGCGGACGCAAAGCCTTTGAAACTGCGATGGCCTCAACCACAGGAACGTTCTCCTGTGCCAGTTGTCACCCGGACGGTCACACCGATCAGTTGGTGTGGGTACTTGCGACTCCCATCGTCACCCGTGGCGATCAGATCCAACCACGAATTACGATGCCTATTCGCGGATTGCGCGACACAGAACCCTACCACTGGGACGGCATTCCCGGCGACCCTTATGGCGGCGTAAATGCGGCGAACGCAGATGGCCATGTGCCACCGAACAGCGACATCAACGACCCGACTACATCGACGTTGGACCTTATTAATGGTGGCCTCGCTAGCACCATGCACTGGGTAGGCAAAACCAATACTAACGACGAAGGAAAACTCGGCATGCTCACGGCAGCCGAACGCGACGATATGTCTGTCTTCCTGTTGAGTGTTCCCTATCCTCCTGCACAGCGTCGACCCTATGACAATGTTCAAAGCGACAGAGCCAAAGAGGGCTTTAGATTGTTTCACATTGAAGGTAATGGCGGTGGCAGAGCCGGAGTTTGTGGAGACTGTCATCGCCTGCCGCACTTGGTTAGCACCAACCATCCAACTATCGGCATGGATACGCCGACATGGCGCGGCGCCTACGATCGGTTTCTGATTTTGCCACAAGGGCGCATCAATCTAGTTACTCTGCAGCCCTTTGCCGAGCTAGCGGAACAAGGTATCCCTGAGCGTGAACTATGGCGCCGTACCTGGGCGCAGCGCGAAGCATTCGATCCAGTGTGGGACATGGTGGAAGAACACAGCACGGGCTATTCAGGTGCCTTTGCTCGCCAAGCAACCCTTAATCAAGCATCACTGGCGAAGCCGATAACTTTGGACATCGTCAATGCGCTAGAACAGTCTGCACGTGAGGAAGCAATCATCTTAGCTGTTAGCGGCGTGATGATTGATGGCAATTACGCACAAGCAATCTCACTGCGCTTCGATGGTCAAGAGTATGTAAGCTCTATTGGTAGTCGCACGCAGGAAGAGTTAGTCGCCTTGACCCGCGAAGGAAAATTCATCGGCACTTTTACCGGCCACCATGGCGTGAACACCGGCTTTGACCATCCGCAACCGGCGCTATGGACCTTAAGCCCAATCCACGAGCAAAGTGGCCCACAGGAGTTTCCGAACATCCATTCCGAACAGCTCTCCATGACTCTTAGCGGACGGCACGTTGACGTCGATGCCCACATTATCGTCAACGGCAGGCGCATGGATGGAACGATTAAGCTGTTAGAAGAGGAAATGATTAGCGTCGAATTAGCCGAGAGACCGCCGCTGGGACTGCATTTACTGCAACTACAAACTCGCGGCGGATTGATCAGCAACGACTTCATTTTTAACGTCACCGCCCAAGCAGTGCCCAAGCGGGCACCGACGCTGGGTGAAATCGTAAATAACAATGGTTGGGAGAATTTGCTCGGGGACTGGGTTGATGTATCAACTCGCGGCGAATTCCAAGTGAGCTTAAATTGGAAAATAAAAAACCAGCTGCTTGAAATGTCCTTTACTCAACAAGCCGGAGCAACTATTGCATCTATCAATATAGACCCCAGCTCCGGTGAAATCGTTCATTTCGGAATTAACCCTCTTGGCGCGTCAATCACAGGTACCTGGAATTTTGCAATTAAGGAAGGGCCTAGATTTGACGGGAAATTCCTTTCTGCCGAAGGCGCTGAGGGTGAATTAAGCATCCAAATGGTTCCGCAGGAAAACGATGCTTTGTTGTTTAAAATTGCGCAATCGAATATATCGATGATACGGAAATAGGGAATTCTAGCTGGAGTTTAAGCTTATGTAGCTCCTAGGGCTCAGCAGAAGAAGTTACTAGGCACTGGGCGTCTGGCCTACTAGCCTCACTCGGTTCATCTAATTTGTAGAGTGCCTTCATGAATTGCGGCATCAACTCCCAAGATACGTGAGGCTGCTTCTTCGGCGA
>OJFP01001210.1_pt1 | contig 13655 bp, 14 predicted proteins | sample 1594141 | NCBI WGS metagenome assembly OJFP01 (sample SAMN05416843, study PRJEB24817) | seawater metagenome | isolation source: Sea water | place: Canada:Atlantic | collected 2013-07
GTTAGCGGCATAGCAGCGGGTTCATTACTAAAATCTATCTTGGTACTTGCTAGATTAGTTAGCTGTTTGTTGGCCTGTTTATCAAAAGTAACATCTTCGAAGGTTGAACATGCGCTGATGAGTAAAGTGCCAATTACTGAAAGAAATAACGGAAAAAGCTTCACTGTTGAACTCAAGTTAGTCAAATGTGACTTAACTGTAACAACGAGGGGGTTAAGTGAAGGTTAAGGGGGGGGGGAATCACTCATGTTGACAAAATACTTACATAAAAAATATTATTAAGGTTAACAACAAGATTGTTTATGTTGATGATTTTAGTAATTTGCATATTCTAGATGAGAATTTAAATTTGATGAATAAATTTCAAATTTATAAAAAAAAACTATTTAAAAAATATTCTTTAAAGTTCTCTATAGCATCGAATGATAATTTTGTTTATGTTGCAGATAATTTAGGAGGAGTGTTAGCATACGATATTGTTAATTTTAAATTAGCCTGGAGAATAGAGCTGGGAGTTCCTTTGTTGTCCAACATGGTTCTTTATAAAGAAAATCTTTTTGTTACCAACTCAAATGGAAAAATTTTCTCTCTTAATTCCACAGATGGAAAAGTTAATTGGAGTTATGAAACAGGTTCCTCTGGAACAAGCTCTGAAAAGGCATACCAATTAGCCGTCGCTAATGACAAGCTTCTGTTCTCTAACGATTTTGCCAATATTTATTGCATAGATCTTAAAAAACAAAATTTATCCTGGAGAATTACCCTGGAACGTGGAAGTGATTATAGTGATGTCTCTTTTTTAAAGCTATCTAATCTGGTTGTAGAAAAAAATAATCTTTTCTTATCATCTAGCTTTGGTTTAGTTCTTAAGATTGATATTGAGACAGGAAAAATTATCTGGTCTAACAATAACAACTCTGACATTCGACCATTAATAACAAAAAACCATATTGTATTTGTTAACCACAGAGGTATTTTTAAAATTTTCAATGAAGAAAGTGGAAAAATTGTCTTTCAAAAAAATTTATTTGAAATTTTAAAATCTAATAATATTAAATTAAAACAAACAAAAGTTAGCAATTTATTTTCTGCTTCTGATATCATTTATGTTTCCACAGACAATAGGTTTGTTTTTCAAATTAATAGCCTCAATTTAGAATCGATTGTTTATTTAAAAATTTCTAAAAGCCCCCAGTCTAACCTCGTGTTTTCTGATGGATCTGTTTATTTTATATCCAACAATAAAATTTATAAAATTTAATGACTATTAATATTTCAATTGTAGGAAAGCCCAATGTAGGAAAGTCTACTTTTTTTAACAAAATTTTTTCTAAAAATATATCAAAAGTTGCTGATGAGCCTGGAACAACTAAGGATGTGATCTCCGAGTCTTTTTTGTTTGGTAATGAAGAGTTGGTATTTCACGATACCGGAGGACTTAAAAAAAAAGCCAAGTCTAAAGATGAAAATCAATCCTATATTACTAAAGAATGTTTAACTGCCATTAATAACTCTTCCATTGTTATTTTTATGATGGATGCAAACGATAAGTTTACTAAAAATGACAAGCAAATTTGCAGAATGATTTTAAATAAATTTAAAACATTAATAGTTATTATTAATAAAGCCGATTTAATTAAAGATGAAATTAAAACAAGAACTAAGTACTTTAACTATTACTTTGAAAATTTATTTTCAGATATTTTGATCAAGCCTCATTTCTTCTCTTCTATCATGGAAAAAAGCCCGGATGTTTTTCTTAGAAAAATTTGTAGCTTAGACCAATCTACTAAAATTATGATTAGTAACAATAAATTAAACACTTTTTTAGAAAAAACGAATAATTCCCATAGAGCTCCACAAAAGGGAAATTTTAGACCAAAAATTAAATTTTTAAAACAAGTCAACTCTAGACCTATTATTTTAAAAGCTTTTGGAACTAGATTAAAAGGAGTCAATAAAGATTATAAAAATTATTTTTTAAAACAACTGCTAAGTCATTTTGGCATTTACAATAAAGTAGTAATTATTAAGTTTGTAAATAACGAAAATCCTTTTAGCTAGAGTTATCCTGTAAAGTTACTGAGCAAAGATAATTGATTGTTTTTTTCAGTTTGGTTCTTAAAATCCTGGGGAATTACTGGATAGTCTCCAGTAAAACAATGATCTGTAAATTGTGGATTTTTATTATCTCTTTTTTTATGTCCTAGGGCCTTATAAACTCCATCTATACTTAAAAAAGATAATGTCTTAACACCAATAATTTTTCTCATTTCTTCTATGGTGTTATTCGCAGCTAATAATTCGGACACATTTGGCGTATCAATTCCATAATAATCAGGAAATTTAATTGGAGGACTTGAGATTTTCATATGTACCTCTTTTGCTCCAACATCATACAGCATGGAGACAATTTTTTTTGAGGTAGTTCCTCTAACAATAGAATCGTCAACTAAAATAATTCTTTTATTTTTAATTAATGCTCTGTTCGGGTTGTGCTTAAGCTTAACACCCAATTGCCTAATTTGTTGAGTTGGTTCAATAAATGTTCTTCCTACATAATGATTTCTTATTATTCCCATATCAAATTGTATTTTAGACTCTTCGGAATATCCAATGGCTGCAGGATTGCCAGAGTCTGGAACGGCAGATACCAAGTCAGCTTCAGTAGAAAATTCCTTAGCTAGTTGTTTGCCTAAGTTTTTTCTATACTCATAAACACCTTTACCTCCCACAATGCTGTCTGGCCTTGAAAAGTAAATATATTCAAAAATACAGGGTCTGGAGTTTTGTTTAGGAAATGGCTTGATGCTTTCAATGCCGTCTTTATTAATAATTACTATTTCACCGTTCTCAACCTCTCTTACAAACTCTGCTCCAATGATATCTAGGGCGCAAGTTTCAGATGCAAAAATATAAGAATCGCCAAGCCTACCCAACACCAAAGGTCTGATTCCGTAAGGATCTCTAATACCAACAAGCTTTTTATTAGTTAGCATGACCATTGCGTAGCCACCCTGAATTTGAAAAATAGAATCGATGATTTTATCGATAATTTTAGTCCTTCTTGATTTTGCTATTAGCTGAACAACTGTTTCAGTATCAGATGTTGTTTGAAATATTGCTCCTTCTTTGACCATTTTTTCCCTAATATGAATGGCATTGGTAAGGTTTCCATTATGCGCAATGCTAATACCACCCAAATATAAATCAGCAAAGAAAGGCTGAATGTTTCTAACAATAGGAAGTCCACTCGTTGAATAGCGATTATGTCCAATAGCTGCATTTCCAGGTAGTTGATCGATTATTTTTTTACTTGTAAAGTTGTCACCTACAAGACCTCTTCTTTTAACTGAATGAAAATTTTTACCATCAAAGGTATTGATACCACAGGCTTCTTGTCCCCTATGTTGTAATGCATGCAAACCTAACGCCGTAAGAGATGCTGCATCTTTATGGTTGTAAACACCAAAGACACCACACTCTTCTCTTAATCTATCGTCTAGCACAGGCAACCCATTACATTAAATGACATAAAGAGTCATTTAGTAATTTTATCTACATTTTCTTTGCTTTTTTCTATGTATTCATACCTTTTGGGAAGATTTTCAGCCAAGAATTCCTGACCCCATACAATAGATGTAAAAAACTTTCCTTCATTTAGATTTGCACCCCACTTAGGAAAAGGATGAATAAAATGTATTAAAGTAAATATAGATACAAAATAAACGTAACCTTTTACAAAGCCAAAAATAAAACCAAAAAATTTGTCAACTCCTCCAAGGCCTGTCCAGGACATCGTTTTTTTCATGCCTTTGGAAATAAGTATAATTATAAACAAGGTAATAATAAAAATTATGCCTCCAAATACCATGTCATGAGCAAATTCCGATTCAATGATATTTTCAGTATAGGGAGTTATGAGAGGTAAAAATATTTTAACCGACACTATGGATAGTGTCCATTTTAAAAATGATAAAAGACTTAAAACAAATCCATTCTTTAAAGATAAAAAAGAATTAAAAATGAGAAAAAAAATAAAAATAAAATCAATCGTTGAAAAAATTTCAATAGAATCTAAAAAATTATCCATTAGTTTCCGGAGCAAATTGAATAAGAAGTCTTGGCAATAGAGTTAGAACTAAAATTAAAGCAGTAATCATTGCTAAACCAGTAAAAAGACCAAAATAAATAGTAGGTATGAAATTTGAAAAACCCAAAATAGAGAAACCAAAAACAATTGTTATTGAAGTACTTATAATTGCTTTTCCTACGGTGTGATGGCAAATATAAACAGCGTCATTCTTATTTTTACGTTCTTTGATTTCCTGTCTAAATCTATAAATGTAATGAATGCTATTATCAACTGCTATTCCTATGGTAATCGCAGCGATAGTGATGGTCATCATATCTAGAGGTATATTTAAAGCTCCAATAAAACCTAATACAAAAAAAGCAGCAATAAAATTTGGTATAGTTCCTATGAGAGAGTAGGTTAAAGACCTAAACAATATTAAAAACATCAGAAAAATTCCCAGCATAACAATTCCTAGAGTTTTAATTTGAGAATCGAACAGACTCTGAAGTAAATTGTTAAATATCACTAGCACGCCTGTAATCTTAAATTCATCTTGTTTGAACAAAAACTTTGTTTGTAAATCAGATTGAATTTTTTCTATTAAATCTTTTCTTCTAAGGTCTGGTTTGGAATCTAGAATTCTCATCGCAATTCTAGCCTCGTCATTTTGTACAGAGATATATGGATTTATGATATTTTTCTTAATGTCTTCTGGTAGTTTATTATACAAAACACCCATTTCAAGGGATCCAAGTTTTTTCCCATTATTTAAGCTTTCGGCAATATCCAAAATGGAAGAAAAAGATAAAACTTTTCCTATATTTTGATTTTGCTCAAGGTATTTGTGTACCGATATAATTTTGTCAATTTTGTCCCTGGTAAACCAGTATTTATACTTTTCATCAAAAGCTTGTTGTTTATCTTCACCTAAGTAGTCATCTTTCTTTACAGCAGATCCTAAAAAATCGTCCTCTTTGTTTGTAACGCTTGTTTTTTTAAACTTTAAAATTACTTCCAGTGGAGTTGTTCCTCCTAATTTTTCATCTATATTTTTCATACCTTTGTAAATTTCAGTCTTGCTACTAAAATAATTAATAAAACTATTTTCCACTTTTAGTTTGCTAATTCCATAGATCGAAAAAAAAATTAAGAATACAGACAAAGAATAAATAAGTTTTGGAAATTGAGTGGAAATATAAGCAAGTAGTTCAGCAAATTTAGATTTCTTTTCTTTTATTTGAGCAGATACTTTTGGGTTAAACACAAGAATTAATGAAGGCAGTAGTAAAAAGGATAATGCAAATGATACTAGCAAGCCATAAGTCATCATCCATCCAAAGTCCATTACAGGTTTAATGTCACTAAACACTAAAGACATAAATGCACAAATGGTGGTTAGAACCGCATAAAAAATTGGGTAAAAAATATTGGAAGATGTTTTGACAACCAAATCAATAGGTGTGGCATTTTCATTTTCATTTTTTATCTGAATGTATCGAACTAGATAATGAATATTCATGGAAATAGTTAGGATCAGCATAAGTGCGATAAAATTTGATGAAATGACAGTCACTTTCCATTGCAGAGCTCCTAAAAAACCCACCATAATTAATATGGAAGAAAAACAATTGATTAAGGGAAACGCTACCCATTTCAAATTTCTAAACACCATCCATAAAATAAATATAATGAATGCGAAAACTCCAAATCCAAAAATGACAATATCATTTTTAATAAAAGTAATCATGTCATCCGCAATCATTGGAATTCCACTGAGTCTAATAGTGGCAGATTGATTCTGTTCAGCAATTAAATTTTTAATTTCCTGATTGTAGCTTGATATCAAATCGCCTTGTATCTTTTTTTCCACATCTAGATTTTCATTAGTGCTTTTTAAATTAACAAGCACACTTTCATCAGGATTGTTATTCTCCAACAATCTCGATTTTTTGGAAATAAGATCTAAATATTTTTTGTTTTCTTTTAGATAAACAACAATGCCAAATGTCTTTGAATCTTCGCTTATAATAAGATTTTTATAGATAGGACTGTTGGTAAGCTCTTTAATAGCAGTTTTAAATTCTATACTTGGACTTGTGATGTATTTAAGATTTTTTATCCTCTCCATCAAAGGTTCATCAGAACTCTGTAGTAATGGAGCATTGATAATGCTGATAGTTTTGCTTACCCAGTTCAATTGGTTGATTTTGGTAACAAATTTCTCCAACTCTAAAATAGAATCTTTGTTTATGATGGCTTTAGGCTCATAGGTTAAGATGAAGAATTCTTCTGAGCCATATCTTTCGTTAACTTCTCTAAGGTATTTTAGATCTGGGTCATTTTCTAATAATAAAGTATCGGCGGAGGCATCTAATTTAAAATTTTTAGAAAAGTATAGCGAACCCAGAAGTATGATAATTAGGCTTAATAGGATTAGTTTAGGAAAATTAAGTAATTTTTTATACATATAGAAATAACTTTCTAGATGTACTTTTTATCATATCTTTGGGACATACAAGTAATAATTCTGTAGGGGATAGTCCCTGTTTGTTTTGCAAAATCATCAATTGTGTAATCAGAGTTGTATATATCAATCATATCACCAACTTTGATTTTATTTTTGAACTTAGTTGCATCTAAAATAATCAAATCCATAGATACTCTTCCTATGATAGGAAGTTTTTTACCTTTAAATAGAAAAAAGCCTTTATTGCTTAAACGAATATTTAGTCCATCCGCATACCCAATAGGAATGGTAGCTGCTGTGGTATTTTTCTTGGTATAAAAAGTTCTAGAGTAGCCAACAGACTCTCCTTTTTTAAGTTGATTGATTTGAGTAATAGGAACCTTGAGGGAAACTGCGTGTTTAATACCTTTGTGAAAAGTTCTTTTACCGCCGTAAAGACTAATACCAGGTCTAACCATATCATAATGATATTGTTTGCCTAAAAATATTCCACCCGATGCCGCTAAGCTATATTTGCAATTGGGAAATTCTGTTTTAATTTTATCGAATCTATTCTTCTGAATAATATTAAATTTATTATTTTTTTCATCTGCACAAGCCAAATGACTCATAAAAGTTATGTCTTTAAATAAATATAATTTTTTTTTATTTCTTTTTAATTTATCAACATCTTTTTCTTGAAAACCAAGTCGGTTCATACCCGTGTCCACATGTATCATGATATTTCGTTGGTAATTTTTTTTAAGATATTTAGTCCACTTTTCAAATTGCGAATAGGTATTCAATACAGGAGTTAATTTATTTTTAAAAAAAACAGATTCCTCCTTTATACCAAGTCCATTTAATACAAAAATATTAATTAATTTAAATTTTTTCCTAATCTTTAAAGCTTCCTTCACGTTTGCAACGAAAAAATTTTTGCACTTTAATTTAACTAAAGATTCCACAATTTTATTAGCCTCACCTAACCCGTAGCTAGAGGCTTTAACAGTAGCGGAAACTACAGATGGCTTGCAGAATTTTTTTAAAAATAAGTAGTTATTTTTAATGGATGTTAAGTTGATCGATACTTGTCCTGAAGAATGTTTCATAGCTTTAAAGGCTATTTATATAAAGGATTTCTTTATTTCTGTAACCAAGAATTTATGACTGTGCGTCTTTAAATTTGGTATACGCGCTTTCAAACTCAAGCCTTATAATACCAGTAGGACCGTGCCTTTGTTTTCCAATTATTAGCTCTGCTTGACCATGAATTAAACTCATTTTTTCTTGCCATTCTACGTGTTCAGCCGTACCAACTCTTGGCTCTTTTTTTTCTTCATAGTACTCTTCTCTATAAACAAACATCACCACATCCGCATCTTGCTCAATAGATCCAGATTCTCTCAAATCAGATAGTTGTGGTTTTTTATCATCACGCTGCTCTACAGCCCTAGATAGTTGAGATAATGCTAAAACAGGCACATCTAATTCTTTTGCCAATGCTTTTAAGCCTTGCGTAATTTCTGCTACTTCTTGAACACGACCTTCATTTCTATAGCTTCCAGATTTCATTAGCTGAATGTAATCAACTATAATCAAATCAAGTCCATGAAGTCTTTTGATTCTTCTTGCTCTATTGCTCAAAGTTGAAATAGTAATGGCTGGAGTGTCATCTATAAAGAGTGGTAAGTTCTCCAAATTCTTTGAGCTTTCAATAAACTTCTCAAACTCATCTTGATTAATATTTCCTTTTCGTATGTCATTTGATTTTACTCTAGATTGTTCAGATAGAATTCTTGTAGACAGCTGTTCAGATGACATCTCTAAGGAAAAGAAGGTGACAGTAGATTTTTTATTATTCTCTTGTATTTGTCTTGCCGCATGAAAGGCTATATTCGTAGCTAAGGCTGTTTTTCCCATAGATGGTCTTCCAGCAATAATTAACAAATCTGATTTATGCAAACCTCCCAATCTATCGTCTAAATCCCTTAATCCTGTAGGCACTCCAACAATTCCACCTTCATTTTTATAAGCAGAGGATGCAACAGCAATAGTTTCAAGTAGAGCTTCTTTAAATTCAACGTAAGACTTATTGAATTTACCTCGCTCAGCTATATCAAATAATTTTTTTTCAGCAGATTCTATAATCTGTTCAGCGCTAATTTCAGAGTTTTTATTTTGAGACTCTTCAAGCGTTTCTTTGGATATATCAATTAAATTTCTTCTTATCTTTAAATCGTGAAGTAAATTAGCATAATATTTTATTTGAAGTTTAGAAGTTGAAAATTTAGTAAGCTTAACTAAATACTCGCTACCTCCTATTTCATTTAACTCGTCTTCGTTTGAGAAGAAGTTCTTTAAAGTAATAGGATTTGCTAGCAGGCCCTTAGCCATTAAATCGCTAATAATTTTGTATATTTTTTTATTGATAGGATTGAAAAAAAAATCCTCATTAATATCTGAAATTTCATCAAATATTTCATTGGATAGCAATATGGTTCCTAACACCGTCTGTTCAGCTTCAAGATTTTGCGGGGATGTGTCTAATCCAGATAATATTTCGACATTTTTAAGAGAGCTCATGAACTGGAATAGTATTATTTAATACCAAAGGTTCAACAACAATGTTTTTAATAGGTGTGTGGAGAAGTTAGTTAAATATTTTGACTATTCAACTTTTGGTTTTACATTTAAATTGATAGTAGCAATTACTTCAGCATGTAAATTAATGTAGACTTTTGAAATACCTGTATTTTTCAATTGACCTTTTGTTTCAATTTTTTCTGCAGATATATCTAAATTTTTTTGCTCTTTGATCAAAGTCACAATTTCTTTAATGTTAATAGATCCATAAAGTTGACCATTTTCCATAGCCTCTTTGAAAACTTCCAATTCTGCATTGTTTAATATTTGGAATGTTTCATTAGCTTTATTTTTTTCGATTTCATTTTTCTTATTAATTTCACTTTTTTGCTGCTCAAAATATTCAGTATTTTTTTTATTTGCCACTAGAGCTTTTTTATTTTTTAATAAAAAGTTTCTTGCATAACCATCTTTGACAGTTACCTTTTCACCGATTGCTCCAAGTTTTTTTATATTTTCTAGTAGAATTACTTGCATGTTAATTACCAACGTATGGCATTAAAGCCAAAACTCTTGCTTTTTTAATTTCTTTAGAAAGCGCTCTCTGTTTTCCAAAAGATACATTGGTTATTCTGCTAGGCAAAATTTTCGCAGTATCTGATACGTATTTTTTTAATAATTTGATATTTTTGTAATTGATTTCAGGGGCACCTTTACCACTTAACGGACAAGACTTATTTGGTTTGGCCGTAGATTTGTTAAAAAGCGCATTACCACCTTTATTGAATTTTTTTTTACCTTTTTCTTTTCTTTTAACCATTATGAAGTTACCGTTAGACCAGATTCTTCTTCTGGTATTTTTTTAATTTTCATAGAAAGAAATTTTATTATTCTTTCATCATATCTTTCAAATTTTTCCAATTCCTTGATAACCTTACTATTTCCTTCGATATAAAGGTTGCTGTATTTTCCTCTGTAATTCTTTTTAATAGAATAAGCTAAAGATCTTACTCCCCAATTTTCTTCTTTGACAATTTTGCTGTCATTTTTCTTTAAAATTTCTTCAATCTTTTCTTTTATAGAGTTAGAACCCTCTTCATTTAGTTCTGGGACAGTAATATATGTATGTTCGTAGTAGTTCATTTAATAATTATAAGTGTTTAAAAAAACAGTTGAATATAATATTATCTTCGTCATATCAAGCTATATAAAGAACTTATTACATTGAAAAAATCAATATTATTTCCAGGCCAAGGGTCCCAATATGTCGGTATGGGTCTTGATGTTTATGAAGCTTTTGACGAAGCCAAAGAGGTATACCAGGAAGTAGATGATGTTTTACAAACCAATTTGAGCGACATTATCTTTAGAGGCGAGGCTTCGGATCTGAACCTAACAGCAAATACTCAACCTGCAATTATGGCAACAGGTGTTGCTATATTTAGGGTATTGCAAAAAAAGAATAACCTTAAAATAACAGACTTTTCTTTTTGCGCAGGCCATTCTTTAGGAGAATATACAGCTCTTGTTTGTGCAGAATCCTTAAGTTTAGCTGATGCTGCGAAAATACTAAGAGCTAGAGGTCAAGCAATGCAAAGCGCAGTCAAACCGGGGGAGGGCAGTATGGCGGCTATTCTTGGTTCAGAGATTAATGACATAGAACAGTTGATTAAAGAATCTAATTGTTCAACGGTTGAAATTTCTAATGACAATTGCCCAGGCCAAATAGTAGTAAGTGGAAAAAAATCAGAAGTTGATGAATGTTTAATTGCTATTAAGCAAAAGCTTTCAAAAAAAAGCATCTCACTTCCTGTATCTGCTCCTTTTCATTGCCAGCTAATGAAACCTGCAGCAGAAGAAATTAAAGAATTAATTATGAGTCTAAGTATGAAGAATCCTCTCATCCCCATAGTTTCTAATGTAACTGCCGAAGCCGTTACCCAGGCTGATGAAGTTAAACAACTACTGATACAACAAATTTATAAAAGAGTACGATGGAGAGAGATCATTGAATACATGTTTAAAAATTCTAATGATAGTTTTCTAGAAATAGGACCTGGCAAAGCACTTAGTGGCATGCTTAAAAGATTTAAAAAAGAAATTGAAATTAAAAACTACAACAATAGAGAGGACCTTGAACTATGACATTTTCAGACTTAAAAGATAAAAAAATAATTTTAACAGGAGGATCTAGAGGTATCGGTCTTTCAATGTTAGATAAGTTTTATGCGATAGGATCTAAGGTTTTAATTATTGGATCTAATAAAGAAAACTTAGAAAAAACGAAAGCAAAATACCCGAACATTCTCACAGAGGCGTTTGATTTGGGAAATCATGATGAAATACCTGATTTATTCAAAAAGTGTGTTGAGCAGTTAGAGGGATTGGATGTATTGATAAATAATGCTGGAATCACAAAAGATAATTTAGCTATTAGAATGAAAAAAGAGGAGTGGACAAAAGTTATTGATGTAAACCTTACTTCTAGCTTTTTAATGGCTCAAGAAGCCATCAAAGTTCTTATTAAAAACAAATCCGGCTCAATAATTAATATTAGTTCGGTTGTTGCTCACTTGGGAAATGCAGGGCAGGTTAACTATGCTAGTTCCAAAGCTGCTCTTATTGCCATGTCCAAGTCATTGGCTAGAGAGTATGCTAAAAAAAATGTTAGAGTAAACTGTATATCTCCAGGGTTTATCGAATCAGATATGACCTCAATTTTAAAAGATGATCAAAAAGAAATGCTATTAAAGAACATTCCTATGGCAAAAATGGGTACAGGTGAAGATATTGCAAATATAGCAATGTTTTTAGCGTCGAACCTATCTGGTTACATTACAGGGGAGACAATACATGTGAATGGAGGCATGTATATGGCTTGATTAATTTCATTTATTGATCTAAAGAAAAATATAACCATATAACAAAAATAGAAGGATAATAATGAGCGAAGTTGGAGATAAAATTAAAAAGATAATTGTTGATCATTTAGGTGTTGATGCTGAAAAAGTTACTGATGAGGCTAGCTTTATCGATGATCTTGGTGCTGATAGTTTAGATACAGTAGAATTAGTTATGGCATTTGAAGAGGAATTTGGAGCTGAAATTTCAGACAGCGAAGCAGAAAAAATTCTAACAGTTGGTGATGCTATAAAATTTGTTGAGAATAGCACATCTAAATAAGTTTTTTGTTAAAAGAAAAAAAAAGGGGAGTTCTGATTGTTATTTCCTCCCCTTCGGGTGCGGGTAAAACTACTATAGCCAAAAAATTAGTTTCTAAAAAACTCAACATCGAACTTTCGGTATCCCTAACCACTAGAAAACCAAGATCTAATGAAATCAATAAAGTAGATTATCATTTTGTATCCAAGAAATTTTTTCAAACAAAGATTAAGCAAAAACACTTTCTAGAACATGCAAAAGTATTTGATAATTTTTATGGAACGTCCCAAAAAGAAATTACGAACAAGCTAAGCAAAGGCAAAAATATCCTATTGGATATTGATTGGCAAGGTGCAAGGCAGGTCAGAAAAAAAAAGGCAACTGATACCGTTAGTATATTTATTCTACCCCCATCCTTAAAGGTTTTGAAACAAAGATTAATGAAAAGAGAATCTAGCTTAGCATTTGTTAATAAGAGAATGAGTAAAGCTAAAAAAGAAATAGCGCATTGGAATGAATATGACTATGCAGTTGTTAATAAAGACTTAAAACAATGTTTAAAAGAAATTAAAAAAATTTTAGAAATACAAAAGCACAAATCATCTGGAAAAACTATTTTAAAATTTTAATCCTTTAACAGTTTTGTCAACTGATAAAAATTTTCTTTACTTATATTTTCCGCTCTCAAGTCAAAATACTGATCTAGCTTATTTTCTTCAATAACTCTTTCATCAAATAATTGCTTGATTTTATTTTTCAGTTTTTTCCTTCTATTAGCAAACAAAGTTTTAGATAAAAGCTCAAGTTTATGAATATTTTTATCATTGATAATAGTTTTTTTTAAAGGAACAAATTTAATCATGACGGAATCGACTTTTGGAACAGGAAAAAAATCCTTTTTATCTATGTCTAAAATTTTTGAACACTGAAAGAAGGCAGATACTATCAGAGATATTCGTCCATATTTTTTTGAATTTTCTTCTGAAAGAATTCTTTCCCCAACTTCCTTTTGAAACATTAAGATCATTTGATCAAACCATGGGTTAGTTATGTATTGATTAATCCATTTAAGAAGTAGTTTCAGAGAAATGTTATAGGGAAGGTTGGAAATTATAGTTACATTTTTTGAAAACACGGATGTTTCATCGAATTGTAATGCATCTTCATTAATTATCCAATGCTCCTTTTTAGCAAAAACATCATCCAATTTTTGAATGAAGCCCTTATCTATTTCAACAGCTAGATACTTTTTTGGATTAATTTTAACAATTTCTCTACTTAAAGCTCCATCGCCAGGACCAACCTCATAAACTATAGAATCTTTAGTGATGTTTGCAGATGTTATGATTTGATCCTGTCTCTTATACACATCTGACGCTGCCG
>OJFP01001213.1_pt1 | contig 13642 bp, 10 predicted proteins | sample 1594141 | NCBI WGS metagenome assembly OJFP01 (sample SAMN05416843, study PRJEB24817) | seawater metagenome | isolation source: Sea water | place: Canada:Atlantic | collected 2013-07
CACTATCCTCTTCGTCGGCAGCGTCAGATGTGTATAAGAGACAGTCTACGCACAGTGATGAAAACAAAGCCTTTGCTGAAGAAATTTATAACCGATTACATGCTAATGGTCATATCAAAACTCGTACTATTTCACAGTTATATGATCCAGAAAAAGGCATGTTCTTACCTGATCGCTTTGTTAAAGGCACGTGCCCTAAATGTAAAAGTGAAGACCAAAACGGTGATAGCTGTGATAACTGTGGCGAAACCTACTCGCCTACTGAAGTATTAAACCCGCGTTCAGTCGTTTCAGGTGCTACGCCAGTTTTGCGTGATTCAGAACATTACTTCTTCGACTTACCCGCTTTTGGCGATATGTTACAAGAATGGACACGCAGTGGCTCTTTACAAGAAGAGATGGCCAACAAACTAGCAGAATGGTTTGAGCAAGGTTTAAAACAATGGGATATCAGCCGTGATTCGCCTTATTTTGGTTTTGAAATTCCGAATGCTCCTGGTAAATACTTCTATGTTTGGTTAGATGCGCCAATTGGTTACATGGGTAGTTTTAAAAATTTATGTGACGAAAAAGGTATCGACTTTGACGCTTTTTGGCAATTAGACTCTGAAGCTGAGCTTTATCACTTTATTGGTAAAGATATTATCTATTTCCATAGTTTATTTTGGCCTGCCATGCTTGAAGGTGCAGGCTATAGAAAACCAACATCAGTTTATGCGCATGGTTTTGTTACCGTTAACGGCGCTAAAATGTCTAAATCTAAAGGCACCTTTATTAAAGGCCGTACTTATTTAGAGCACTTAAACCCTGAATATTTACGTTATTACTATGCGGCAAAATTGACTAGCCGTATTGATGATTTAGATTTAAATCTTGAAGATTTTGCGCAACGTGTAAATTCAGACCTTGTTGGTAAAGTGGTTAATATCGCTTCGCGCTGTGCGAGTTTTATTACTAAACGTTTTGACGGCATGCTTTCAACTAACATTGACAACCAAGCGTTAGCTGACGAAGTAATGGCAGCCGGAGATAGTATTGCTGCTCACTACGAAGCGCGTGATTTTTCTCGCGGTATGCGTGAAATTATGGCACTTGCTGACAAAGTGAATGAATATATCGCCATTAAAGAACCTTGGCAGTTAGTCAAAGACGAAACAAAACAGCAAGAAGTGCAAGATATCTGCTCGTTGGGCATTAATATGTTCCGCACATTAATGATCTATTTAAAACCTGTACTACCAGTTTTAGCTGATAGCACGGCTCAGTTTTTAAATGACGAACTTATTTGGGAAGGTCATAAAACCTTATTAACAGATCATAAAATCAACAAGTTTAAAGCCTTATTACAGCGTGTTGATATGGACAAAGTTAATGCGATGACTGACGCCTCAAAAGATAACATGAGCCCTAAACAAGCCGCAGATGCAGAGAAAAAACCTGCTAAAAAAGCTAAAGCTCAAAAGGTGGTTGATAACTCAGCAGCGCTTGCAGACCCTTTAGCAGCAGATCCTATTTCTGATGAAATACAGTTTGAAGACTTTGCTAAAATAGATTTACGTATTGCGAAAATCATTAACGCTGAACATGTTGAAAAAGCAGATAAATTACTACGCTTAACCTTAGCGTTAGATGACAAAGAAAATGGTGAAACACGCCAAGTGTTTGCCGGTATTAAATCTGCGTATCAACCTGAAGACTTAATTGGTAAACATACTGTGATGGTGGCGAACTTAGCACCTAGAAAAATGCGCTTTGGTATGTCAGAAGGTATGGTTTTAGCTGCAGGACCAGGCGGTAAAGACTTATGGATACTAAATCCTGATGATGGCGCACAGGCCGGAATGCGTGTTAAATAGGTACCTACGAAAAATAGCGATTTAACGTGGCTATATAAAATAAAAAGGCAAACCTAAATTATCAATCGAGGTTTGCCTTTTTTAATGTTACACCCTATTAATTAAATTAACTGAGCTACTATTTTACCAGTGACAAATCAGCAGTTAGTTAATCAACTTGATATTACATCTCGTAACTTTTATTAACTCGCTTTATTATAATATTTTCAATAATAAAGCATAAATATAATACGATTATTCTCTATGACATTATTTAAGCTCAGCAATGTTCCAACTTCTACTCGCATAATTGTCGCCATGTTTTTGGGGCTAATTATAGGTAGCTTCAGCGTTCCGTTGTACTCAACAGTTAATCACCTTGCTAATGCTTTTGTCATGTTATTACAAATGACCGCCCTTCCTTATATCGCACTGTCTCTGATGGTTGGTATTGGCGGCTTGTCTGCTAGCAAAGCTAAGTCAGCGCTTAAAGTCACTTTGATACTCGTGATATTACTCATCGCCCTGATGTTATGCTTTATTTTAATGGCACCTTTATCATTTCCCAACTGGCAAACAGCCGAGTTTTATAGTGCTAATACGGTTAAAGTCAGCCAAGAGTTTAACATTATAGAATTGTTTATACCGTCAAACCCCTTTAACGCTTTTGCAAATGCGCTGATCCCAGCGGTGGTATTTTTTAGTGTTTTTATTGGTGTTGGTTTAATGCCGATTAAAAATAAGCGTCAAACGTTAGCAGTACTGAGTAACTTAAGACAATCAGTAAGCAATATCAGTCATTTAGTGATGCGTTTAGCGCCTATTGGTGTGTTTTGTATTGGTTGGCGAGCAGCAGCAACGCTAGATGCATCTCAACTTGATGGCTTAATGATTTATGTTGCCAGTGCGCTTGTTTTAACGGCTTTATTGGCTTTTGTTGTATTTCCTGCGCTATTAGCCACTGTAACGCCATTTGGTTATAGAGCCATTTTAAAAGCTTCAAGAGAGGCGATGATTACGGCTTTTGCAACCGGTAGTTTTTTTGTTGTTATTCCCATTATTGTCGAAAAAACCAAACAACTAATTTCCTCACAGTACCCTGACACTGACAACGTTGACAAAGTCTCAGATGTTATCGTGCCTATAAGTTACAGTTTACCGGTAGGTGGTAAATTACTTTCACTGCTTTTTGTTTTGTTTGCCGCTTGGTTTTCAGGTGCTTACATCAGTTTTGAAGATTATGTAAAGCTTGTTGTAATGGGCATTCCGCAGTTATTTGGTACTAGCACCTTAGCAATGCAAAACCTGTTAGAGATATTCAATGTTTCGCATAGCATGTTCGACTTTTTCCTTGTGGCTGAAAACCTAGTTGTTGGCCGTTTATCTGCCTTACTATCTGTTACTTTTGCCTGTTGCTTACCTATTTTGGTGGCAACCAGCATGGCAAAGTCATTTACGCTAAAGAAAAAAGCACTGCTTAAATACTTACTGATTATTCCTGCTTTGTCTGTTATATCTTTCATCAGTTTAAAGCATGCTTTCAGCTCTATAAGCTACCAATATGAAGGCTACACTAAATTCATAGAGCGTGATTTTTTAATGGAAAGCGTAAACACTACACTTTTAGATAAAGCACAAACCATTAACCAAAACATGCAACCGAATGTAAGTGTATTAAACCGTATTAAAGAGCGAGGTTACTTGCGTGTAGGATACTTTCGCGATGATTTACCTTACTCTTTTCACAACGATAAAGGCAAACTTGTTGGCTTCGATATTGAAATAATGCACCAACTAGCTTTAGATCTTAATGTTGATATTGAGTTTGTTAAAATCTTTCATAATCAAGCAAAAACATTGCTCACTTCAGGTTATTTGGATATTACTACCGGCGTACCGGTTATTCCTGACAACATGACAAAATACACATTAACTATGCCTTATAGCTCGCAGAGTTTAGCGATTATAGTTAAAGATAAACGTCGTGCAGAGTTCACAAAATGGGACAATATATTACAGCGTGATGATCTTATTTTAGGTATTCCAGAAAGCTTTTATTATGAAAAAGCCATTGCTAGAACCTTTACTCATGGCAAAGCTTGGGAAATATCAACGCCTAGATTGTTTTTTAAACCCGAGTATTCACATATAGACGCTATGCTTTTTGGTGCTGCAGCATCATCTGCATGGACAATGCTAAATCCAAGTTACACCGTGGTAGTCCCTAAACCGGAATTATCGCCACTGTTTATGGCATTTCCTATCAATAAAAATGACCATAGTTTTGAGTTATTTATGCGCAATTGGATCACCATGAAACAACAGAGTAAAACCATTGATAAACTGTTCGATTATTGGATCAGAGGCGACAAAAGTATTACCCCTTAAAAGCCAATAAAGCTGTATTTACTCAGTAAAATGAAAAATTAACCAAGAGTTGAAAAACAAAAATGAAAAAAACCACAAAGGCACTTTTCTCAAATAAAGCCAGTATTGCAATAATTCTATTTGTCGCTGCATTCATTACTGGCTGTGCAAAAATAAACGATATTTCAACGAATTTAGACCGCGAAAACTTTAAAAATTACTTTTCGCCAGCCAAAGTAAAAATTTATACCGATGAGAATGAGTTTGTTGGTAAACATAAATTTATTGGTTTAGTTGACGGTGAGTCTTGCCAAGAAAAAGCTCATCATGCTGCTCCAAACGAAATTGATGCTCGCACGGAAGCTAGAGGCAAAGCATACAAACTGGGTGCCAATGCCATTATTTTTAGTCAGTGTGTCATGATCGAAGAAGATAAAGCCGCTAAATATTGTTTGTCTTCAACGGTTTGCTATGGTCGAGCTTACCAAATTGAACAAGTAAAATAATGACAAGCAGCGTTAATTTCAACGTTATTGGCACAATTGACTCGCCCTACAAGGAAAAATTTGCCATTCCTAGGCAGCCAGGTATTGTTACTGCCGCGCAAGGACAACTGCATTTAACTGGCTTAGCGAATAACGAAGAGTTAGTGCGAGGATTAGAGCAATTTAGCCATATTTGGTTGTTATTTGTTTTTCATGGCACGCAGTCGCAAGGTTGGAAACCCCTTGTGCGGCCGCCACGTTTAGGCGGTAACAAAAAGCTGGGTGTGCTGGCAACCCGTTCAACTTTCAGGCCCAACCCTATTGGTATGTCGGTGGTAAAGCTAGATAGAATTGAGCATTGTACGGTTAACTCAGATAATAGAAATAGCACAGAAGATAAAACGTCTCAGGTGATATTACATATCAGCGAATTAGACTTGCTTGACGGTACACCTATTATCGATATTAAACCTTACTTGCCCTACGCAGATATTGTTGAAAACGCTCATGGTGGCTATGCGCAAAACCAACCAAGCAATAATATCACTGTCGAATTTTCACCGTTATCACTTAAAACCTTAGCTGACAATATAACGCACTATCCAACTCTACAAAGCCTGATTGAGCAAGTGTTAATACAAGATCCCCGCCCTGCTTATAAACACCATAAATCTGACGATAAAGTTTATGGTATGAGCCTGTATAACTTTAATATTAAATGGCAGATGACTGATCTTACAACATTACAAGTGATCACAATAGAAGACGCTAAACACGTTTAAGTTTAGCCACTAAATTACTATGTAATGTCCGATTATCGCCATGATTCATTGGTTATCTATTTATACTAAAGCTAACTACAATATCTAAGGATTTTCATTGAACACACCGAATAGCCAAAATTACCAAGCCTATCTTGAGCTGTTGTTACTCGCCGCTATTTGGGGCGCATCTTTTATGTTTATGCGAGTAGGAGTCCCTGAATTTGGTCCAATAGTATTTGCAGCTCTTCGAACGGGTATCGCGGCTATTTTTTTGATTGTGTGTTTAGTTTTATTCAAACAAACTAAAGCCTTGAGAGGCTACTGGGGTAAAATATTTGTTGTTGGTGCGCTCAATACTGCACTGCCATTTGCTTTGTTTAGTTACGCAACCTTAACCCTAACCGCTGGAACAGCTTCAGTTTTAAATGCTACCACACCAATGTTCGGTGCTATTGTTGCTTATATTTGGTTGAAAGATAAGTTAAGTCTTAGCGCAACTTTCGGCTTATTTATTGGCTTTATTGGGGTCTATTTATTAGTATCCGACAATTTACATTTTGGCGTAACAGTTTCAGCGCCAGCAATGCAAAGCAACGCGTTGTTCCCCACATTAGCCGCTATGCTTGCTGCGCTTTGTTATGGCATTTCTGCCAATTATACTAAAAAATATTTAAGCGCTATAAAACCATTGGCTTTAGCTTCAGGCAGCCAAATTTCAGCCACTATTATGCTAGTACCGTTAAGTTTATTTTTTCTCCCTGAAACCATACCTAGCAGTAATGCTATCGGCTCTGCTCTGTTAATTGGCATAATATGTACAGGCTTTGCTTACATATTATTTTTTCGACTTATTGCCCAACTCGGCCCTGCAAAGGCAATATCAGTAACTTATTTAATTCCTGCATTTGGTATTCTTTGGGGGGCTTTATTCTTAGCTGAAACTATCAGTTTGATGATGCTTATTGGTGGTAGTGTAACCTTGCTTGGCGTGGCGTTAACGACTGGAATACTACAAAGAAAAAAGTAACGAATAGATATTAGCAATGCAAACTACAAATAAAGCGTACAAATAAACGTTTTTTAATACCGTTTATTTGTACGCTAATATGATCTTATTTGGCTATTTTTGTTTAACAACCTTACCTGTTTTCATCACAAAATCTACATCGAGTAATTCATCAATATTATTTAACGGGCTAGCGTGCATGGCAATAATATCGGCTACTTTCCCCACTTCTAATGTGCCTAAGGTTTTTGATTTGCCAATTAAGTCAGCGCCATTAATGGTTGCCGATACTAAAATGTCTTGTGGCGTCATGCCAGCTGCAAACATTAATTGCGCTTCTCTCGCATTATAACCATGTTTTGAAACACCGCTATCAGTACCATAAGCTATTTTTACGCCGGCTTTGTAAGCGCGTTTAAAGTTATCGGTCATATCGCCGCCAACACGTATCGCTTTAGCGCGAATCGCCGGTGACATAAAGTCAGTAGTTTTTGCTAAATTAACCACGGTGTCTCCAGCCATTAATGTTGGCACTAAATACGCTCCGCCTTTTTTAAAGAGCTTAATACTTTCTTTGTCGGCATAGCTGCCATGTTCAATACTGTCAACGCCTGCGCGTAACGCGGCGTTAATACCCGCTGCAGCATGTGCATGGCTTGCCACTTTACGTCCTAGCGAATGTGCAGTATCAACCACTTCTTTAATTTCATCATCAGCCATTTGTTGGCCAGTACCCGTATCTGTGTCTGATAACACACCACCTGTGGAGGTAATTTTAATGACATCGGCACCAAACTTTATTGCGTGACGAGTAGCGCGTCGACAATCGTAAGGACCGTCACAAACGGTTTCTGCTGTGTGCAGTTTCATTAAATCGGGCGCCATGCCATCTACATCACCATGCCCACCGGTAACGGCAACACTACTACCAGCAGCAACAATAGTTGGTCCAGATATCCACCCTTTTTTTACCCCATCGCGTAAGGCAAATATTTGCTCAGCACTCGCGCCTAAATCACGAACGGTAGTAAACCCGGCCATTAATGTTTTATGGGCAAAATGAGCACTTTTCATTAACGTGTCGGCATCAGATAAGTTCACCGTATCACTGTCGTTGCTCGGGCCAAGTTCACCTTGTAAATGTACATGCATATCCATTAAGCCTGACATAACAAAGCTCGAAGACAGATCAATGAATGTGGCATCTGTTGCAATACTTTTTACATCAACAAAGCCTGATTTAAGTTCAGTAATTTTACCATCGTTAATCACTAGCGTTTGTTTTTTAAGTGGTGCTTTACCGGCAGTAACTAATAACTCTCCGGCATGTATAACGGTTGTTTGTGCGAATGCTGTATGAGATATCGCTGCACTAACCATTAGCGCAATAGTTGTTATTGAAGATTTTAATCTAAGCATGTCTCGACCTTATTGTTATTTTAATGTTTACCTCTAGTTATAACAGTATGGCAAAAGAATGAAAATTGTAATCGATAAATGGGGAGATTATTCAGTTCAATAACCACTCGGTTAATTTAGTGATTAGTTTTAATTTATAGTGAGGAGCTTTATTTTTATCGCCTTAGCATGGTTCTTTGTCGGCCATAAAAACAAAAAACCAGCGCTAGGCTGGTTTCTTAATCACAAAACTATTAATTCGCGTAATGTGTTTCGCTTAATGCTGATGACCACCAGCGCCGTGCGCATGGCCATGTTCAATTTCTTCTGCGCTAGCTTCACGTACGTCCGCAACTTCAAGATCAAAGGTTAATACTTTACCTGCTAATGGCGGATTAATATCAACAGTTATCATAAATTTACCCGCTTTAACGACTGTAACTTGACGTTGGCCGCCTTCGGTATTAACTACCGCAGTCATGCCCGCTTTCCATTTAGCACTTGGCGAAGGTAAACCTTGTAAATGTTTAACGGGTACACGCTGAATAGCGTCTTCTTGGCGTTCGCCGTAGGCATCTTCAGGTTGCAAAGTTACTGAGAACTTATCACCCTTTTCTTTGCCTGCTAATGCGTTTTCTACGCCCACTAACATATTTTTATAACCGTGAAGATAAGCTAATGGCTCACCTGCGTGAGAGTTTTCTATTTCTACGCCTGCTTCATCTTTAAGTACGTAGTGAAACTGAACAACGGTTTTATCAGTAATTTTCATTTTATTTCCAAGCTAATCATTTAGGTTAATTTGCCAATAAAGTCGGCAAAAAATAATGCGTAAATCGTTGCGCCAGAGTTTAACAAAATAGTACAGGCAATTGAATTAAGAATTTATGCTTAGTATGAATTTTATCGCGGGTAACTAGGATATTGAGTCGATATCAATTTATGCCCAAAGCAATAAAATCAAGACACTGAGCACTATCAAAAACATACCTAAGTATTCAACAGCCGATATTTTTTCTTTAAAAATACGATAAGTAATAAACAGTGTTATAAAAAATTCTACTTGTCCTAGAGCTTTAACGTAAGCTACATGCTGAAAACTCATCGCAGTAAACCAACCTATCGAGCCAACAACACTGGTTAATCCTACAAATAAACATAATCGCCATTGCTTTATCATGGTGATAAGTTGATGCCTGTCCTGCCAATAAACGTAAATCAAAGAAATAAACGACTGTACTGTGATCATAAAAGTTAAGGTCAGCGCCGCGCTTAATAGTAAATCGCTATTTAAGGCCAAACTTGATTCTCGAACTAGCAAGGTGGTAATGGCTAACCCTAAACCTGACGCTAAACCAAAACCCGCCCCAGGATTTTGAAAAACATCTTTAGCGGTAAACTTTACTTTCGACACTAACAAAATACCAACCACACCAATAATGATTGAGAACCAGCCCATAAAACTTAAGCCAATGGAGAATAGAAAAAAGCCTACAATCGCAACTTGAATTGCCTCTGTTTTCGCTAAGCTCGTTGCCACTGCAAAATTACGGTATTTAAATGCAATCATTAAACATGCCGTACCAATAATTTGCATCACAGAAGCAATGAGCGCGTATTGAATAAACTGTGTATTTAAATCGGGGATTTCTAGGGCGCGGTAGTCTGATACCCACCATAAATAAAGCCAAGCAAAAGGCAACGCATAAACATATCTTACCCCTGTTGTGGCCATCGCATTAAGGTGCTGTGTTAGTTGCTTTTGACCAGCTGTTCTAATTGCTTGCATAAAAGCAGCAAGTAAAGTGAAGTAAATCCAGATTTCCAAAGGAATTCCAAGGTAAGCCTTATGTAACAGTATTGTATGATTTACTTTTTCAAAAAACTATCTATCAATGACTATATTCATTATCAATGGGATTAATTTTTTATATCAATATGAAAGTAGGTTGTTGAGAGTATGCCCCAGAAAACAAGCGTAAAATCAGCCTTAACAGGTTTTAAGATACAAATTAATAAATTAACCTAGCATAGATGTTCAACCGATACTCAGTGAGGTAGTCGCTTTATTAACCACCGACATTAGTGCTACTTAAGCATCAAACAAATAACTGGTCACACCTGTTGAGGTTAAATCAATAAAGAGTTACCTTAGTTATCTCGAGGTTATGCTAGGCTTTACAATGCTAAAATTACATTGCTTAAATGGTTATATTCAAAATATTTATCTAGCAGAATATGCCGATAAATTATTATTACTTGATGGCTGTTGTCGTGCTGACATTAACGTTATAGAAGACTTTATAATTAATCAGCTTAACCGTCCTATGTCTGATCTTGCCTTAATTGTCGTTACCCATATGCATCCAGACCATGCTGGTGCCGCCAATGTTTTGCGAAAAAAATATGCTTGTAAAATCGCAGCTGCAAATGTACCTGGGCAATGGTATTCAGGGTTTGATGGTAAATTGATGCATTTAACCGATATGTTACTAACGCTATGGGTAGCAGGTCGACAGAAAAAAGCTAAAAAGTATCTCTACTACTCAAGTACATTAACGCCCGATTATTACTTAAGCGATCAAGCGGTTTTACCTGGTTTTGAAGATTGGCAGGTGCACTTTACACAAGGTCACACTGACCGAGATATATCATTGCATCACCAAGCAACTCAGCAAATTTATGTTGCCGATTTAATGGTGAAAGTACGTGGTGCTTTTATCCCACCTTATCCGGTTTTTTACCCAAAGCGCTATTTACAATCATTAACTAAAATTAAGGCATTGAATATAGAGTCAGTGCTTTTGGCGCATGGTGAGAAGGTGCAATTAACTGAACAACAATGGCAGCAACTTATTTCGTTGGCTCCAACGAAACCTGCCACACATTGGCGTTCAGTTAAAACAAAGCTTAAACGGGTGTTATTTAGCCGCTAAGGTATCAGAACTTAACTTTGATATACCCAAGCTAAAAATGATTTAGACTCATTTACATTAGTAAATGAAATTAATTTTGTACCGTTTTTATCCGTTACTGCAACATTGTTTTTGTTAACAGAAATTGATTGAATCGGTGAGGCGATCGAATAGATCGTACCTTGGTATGTATAAGACATAATAAACTCTTTTAATGTGCGTTAAAACGCATGAACAAAAGCTATATTATTGTATAGTGGAACTTTTTTATTTGAAAAATAACAACTTTTAACGAGCCGCGCTCGAAAAATCAGACAATAATTTAAGCTTAATAAATTAAGTGATGACTAACTGTGAAAGGGAAAGGCAAACACGATTTTATAAATAATCGGTTAAATAGACTAGATGGGAATAGTTAACGAGCGCACTATAATGTTATTTGTTTAACAAGTAAACGTTTTTTACTGCTCTTTTATGATTTATTTATCAAATCTTTATAACTAAAGTCATTTAGCCCTCTTGAACGAGGACAAAATAAAAGTATCAGTAAGTGCTAAGGTTGATCAATATATGCATCAAAACTGACAGAAGCACTAAATAACAGAATCTACTAGCTTATTATTGTCTGCTTCCTTCTTGCGCTTACTGGTAATCCGCAAAAATGTAATAAAGTAAAATTGTTCGCTAAGTATTTACAAAGCAAATAACCTCCAATACTTTTAACCTCTTTTAATTCCCATGATATCGATAACACTCAGCTAACTCACTGACACCTAAACCATTCTGTTTTTTCACTTCAATTTGTACATCAATACGTTTTTTTAAGGCATCTACATGACTTATAACACCGATCATTTTGCCACTGGCATTTAATGAATCTAGAGCCGATAAGGCAATTTCAAGGGTGTCGTTATCTAGTGTGCCAAAACCTTCATCAAGAAACAGTGAGTCAATACTAGTTTTTGCACTGACTAAATCTGATAGCGCGAGTGCTAACGCCAAACTAACTAAAAAGCTTTCGCCACCCGATAAGGTTTTGGTATCGCGCACACTATCGGCTTGCCAAGTATCTAAAACCTCTAGCGCTAAGTTCTCTGATTGCTGGCATTGTAATTGATATCGACCATGTAATTTATTTAGCTGTTGGTTGGCTAAATACACTAAGTGCGACAGTGTTAAGCCTTGAGCAAAGCGTCTAAACCTTGCGCCGTCTGCTGCGCCAATTAAACCATTAAGATGCGAGAGATCATCAAGTGCTATTTGCTGCTTTGTAATTTCATCAAGTAGCGACTTTTGCTCATCGCGCTGTTGTATATCTTGCGAAATTTGCTGACTTAATTGGCCTTGACGAATTTGCAGCTGCTTCAATGTTTCGGCACAAATAGCGGCTTTATGATCAAATTCAGTGACATCTAAATCTTTTTCTAGTACTAACGACTGAGTAAACATTAAGTCGTTTAAGCGCTCGTCGTTGTTAATATTTCCGGCGTTATTCCCTGTATCATTATCGGCATCAACATGAGTCGACTCAACCAGTGCTTTGGTTTGTATTTGTAGCTTCACTTTATCTTGTTCAAGTTGCGATAATTGTTGCTGTACTTGTGTTAATTGTGCTTTGGCCTGTTGAGTTTTTTGCGTAATTTCTTGTTGTAAAGACTTCAAGTTAAGCCTTTGCTCTTGAGTTAATAACGCGGCTTTAAAGTCTGCCTCTGTTGCAAAATCACTTTGGGCTAGTTGGTTTTGCCAAGTTTCTATAGCAACTTGCTGCTGTGGCAATAAACGACTTATTGCAGCAAGGTTTGCATTTAATTTACCGGCAATGTTTTGTTGCAGGCTTTTTTGATCACTCAGGTTATTTTGCAACTGCACCAACAACTGCTCTTGGGTTTGCTGCTGCTGTTTTAATTGTTTACGTGCTTGTTGTGTATCTTGTTCTCCAAAGAGTGTTTTACGTTGTAAGCGTGTTTCATCTTGCTGTTTTTCAATCAGCATTAATTCATCTTTAATCGCTTGCTCTGTCAGGCTAAGTTGCTCTATTTTACTATGAGCAATAGCCAGCTGTTGCTGTATTTGTTGTAATTGCTCATTTTCTGTAGCGACACCATTAAGCGCTGTTTGATACGCCTGACCTTGTTGTTCTAGTTCAGATAACCAAGCATTTTGTAACGGTAAAACATCAGAAAACTCATTAGTGGCTACTTCACTACCAGCCGCTTCATCGTTTTGATATACATTGAAAATATCTGGTAAAATCGTCTGATTATCTTGCATTAGCTTACTAAGTTTTTGGTAAGTTGACGCTATTTTTGCCAGCTGACTTTGTAAGTTTTGTTTGTTCTGCTCTGCTTGCTGATGCAATTGGTTTAGTTGTACAGTTTTATTTTGGCTAAGGTTAGTTAAGTTGACTAGTTGCTTGTCTAGTCCCAACACTAATTCAGTTTGCTGCTGCGTTGTTTGTTTTAATTTTTGTAGTTGGTTATTGGCATTATTAAGCGCTTCAAAGTGTTGTTTTCGAGCTTGCATATCAGCATTTATTTGCTCGAAAGCTGACAATTCTAGTTCAATTTTTAGCTGTTCGCGTAAGGTTAACCACTGTGTTGTCAACTGCTGTTGTTCTTGTAGTTTTGTGCTTTTGTTTTCATTAATTATGTTAAGTTTATCTTTCAGTCGCTCTTGTTCTGCAGATAAGCTTTTACCTTGAAGTTCAAGTTGTTCTAATTCTGCAGTAAGCTGTTTCAAGCGCTGCTGGTGCTCATTGCCTACTGAATTATTTTCACTCAGTGCTTGATAATCAGCAACGGCTGGGTGGTGATCTGAGCCACATCTGTCTCTTATACACATCTCCGAGCCCACGAGACCTCTCTACATCTCG
>OJFP01001218.1_pt1 | contig 13601 bp, 13 predicted proteins | sample 1594141 | NCBI WGS metagenome assembly OJFP01 (sample SAMN05416843, study PRJEB24817) | seawater metagenome | isolation source: Sea water | place: Canada:Atlantic | collected 2013-07
CGAGATGTAGAGAGGTCTCGTGGGCTCGGAGATGTGTATAAGAGACAGCCATAAAGCGCGACTACTGGCAGCGACTGGCCATCAGGAAGAGGCCGTAGAGTTGATGGAAAAAATCATCAACGACTTCCCTGACAACGACTATTACAAAATAAAACTTGCAGAGCTTTACGATACTTTGGGTATGACCGATAAATTCCGGGAAATACTCCGACCGATATCATTGGAGCTGATCGAAAAATATATTCCGGCATCCAGCATGGAGTACGTGAGATCTATTCTTGAGCAGTAAAGAAGCTCACGTACGTAGCCGATAACAACAAACCTGTTTTATTAACCTGACATCCGTAATCGGGGGAACCAATCATGAAAAAATCAGATGCGATATTTTTCTTATTTCTGTCAACACTCTGGATTGAACCGGCAATGGCCTACATCGACCCGGGCTCCGGTAGCGCCATCATGTCAGCCATTATCGGATTTTTCGTGGCATCCGGACTGGTCATTAAAACTTACTGGTACAAAATTAAATCAATTTTTACCGGCAAACGTGCTCCCACCGTTGACGACTCCCAACCCTGATCAAATTCTTAAAAAGGGACAGTGGTCCGCTTACCTAAATCAATGTCATCCAACACTAACTAAGGTGGAGTCCCCTTGACCAAAGTCTACCTGGGCATGAGCGCTGACCTGGTTCACCCCGGGCATATCAATATCATTAATGAAGCGGCGAAACTCGGAGAGGTGACCGTTGGCCTGCTCAATGACAGCGCTATTGCCAGCTACAAACGCATCCCTTACATGACCTATGAACAACGCAAGAATGTGGTTGAAAACATTAAGGGAGTCGCGGCTGTTGTAGAACAAACCACCCTGGATTACCGCGCAAACCTGATTAAACTCAAACCTCAATACGTCGTTCACGGTGATGACTGGCGGGAAGGCGTGCAAAAAAAGACTCGCCAGCAGGTTATCGATACGCTGGCCCAGTGGGGTGGCGAACTGGTTGAGGTGAGCTACACCCAGGGAATTTCTTCTTCCCAGCTGCAGGAAGAAATCAAGCGGGTAGGCACTACCCCGAACACCCGGCTGTCGATGCTCAAACGTCTACTTAATGTTAAAGAGATTGTCAGGGTTAATGAGGTTCACCACGGCCTGAGTGGTCTGATCACCGAAAAAACCGTGGTCGAACGAAACGGTCAACCGGTTCGTTTTGACGCCATGTGGTCGAGCAGTCTCACCGACTCCACCGCCAAGGGCAAACCGGACATTGAAGCGGTCGACATGACCTCGCGGATGCAGTCGGTCAACGACATTTTTGACGTCACCACCCTGCCACTAATTTTTGATGCCGATACCGGCGGCAGAATCGAACACTTTCGTTTTACGGTGCGCTCCCTCGAACGGCTGGGTGTTTCAGCAGTGGTCATCGAAGATAAAACTGGCCTCAAACGAAATTCCCTGTTTGGCACCGAAGTGGATCAAACCCAGGACAGCATCGAGAATTTCCAGGCAAAGATTGCAGCGGGCAAGGGAGCTCAGGTCACCAATGATTTCATGGTGATCTCGAGAATCGAAAGCCTGATCCTGAATCAGGGCATGGACGACGCACTCGACCGGGCGCGAGCCTATGTCGATGCGGGGGCCGATGTCATCATGATTCACAGTCGCCAACCCCAGCCCGATGAAATTTTTGAATTCTGCGACCACTATCACCGTTCCGTGTCCACCGTACCCCTCATGGTAGTGCCTTCCAGTTTTAATTCGGTCACCGAAGCCGAATGGGTCGATCGTGGCGTGAGCATCGTCACCTACGCCAACCATATGCTGCGTTCTGCATACCCAGCCATGAAAAAGGTCGCTGAATCAATCCTGCAACATGGTCGTTCTCTGGAGTCCGAGCAGGACTGCATGTCAATCAAGGAAATTCTTGAACTGGTACCCGGTGATCAATAGTGGTTAATCCTGGCCATTTATTCACCGCCTTCAACCAGTGCGGCGTCGAGTTTTATTCGGGGGTGCCGGACTCATTGCTCAAAAGCATCTGCGCTTACATCGCCGATCATAGCGACCCTGCACAGCACCTGATCGCAGCGAACGAAGGCAGTGCCGTGGCGCTGGCCATTGGTCACCATCTGGCCACCGGCAAGGTCCCGCTGGTTTACCTGCAAAACTCCGGGCTCGGTCACGCCATTAACCCATTGCTCTCACTCGCCGATCCAGAGGTTTACTCCATTCCTCTGTTGCTAATGATCGGCTGGCGGGGCGAACCGGGCGTGGCTGATGAACCACAACACGTAAAACAGGGCAGAGTGACCCCGGGGTTACTCGATCAGCTCGAAATACCTTATGAAATCATTACCGCCGCAACGGATGATCAGCAGGCTGCACAACGGACCGCTGAACTGGTTGCCAAAGCGAAGACCGAGAACCGACCCTGTGCGCTGCTGGTTTCAAAAGGCACCTTCGCCCCTTATCAATTGAGCGAGAAAGAAACGCGCGGCTCTCAACTGTCTCGGGAAGAGGCGATCCAGATAACCCTGGCTAGCCTGGCGCCAGATGACCTGGTGGTAGCGACCACGGGTTTTACCTCTCGTGAGGTGTTCGAATGGAGGGCAGCGACCAACCAGTCTCATCAACGTGACTTTCTCACCGTGGGTGGCATGGGTCACGCCAGTCAAATAGCGCTGGGCATCGCGCTGTCAAAACCTTCTCGGCAGGTTTTCTGCCTCGATGGTGACGGTGCTTTTTTCATGCATATGGGTGGTTCAGCGACCTGTGCAGCGGCGGGCAGCAGCAACTTTAAACATATTGTCCTGAATAACGGCGTGCATGATTCAGTGGGAGGACAGCCGACCACCGGCAACCCCGACGCTATCGAGAACATAGCCCGTGCCATGGGTTATCGGTGGACTGACTCCGTCCAGACACCGGAGGCGATCAGCGCCGCCATGATTAATCTGGCGCAGCAGCCGGGCCCTGCACTGCTCGAAATTAAAGTTGCAGCTGGCGCGCGCAGCGACCTGGGACGCCCCACCGTCAGTCCGGCGACTAACAAAACCGCCTTTATGGAGTTTCTGCAACCGTGACTCATTCAACGATCAGCAGTTTCCGGTCGCTACCCGGCTAACCCTCGCGAGTCGCAGGCAGTGACCACTACCATTCCAGCTCAGCAGGATTCGGCGTCTGTCCAGTTACAGACCCTGCTGGATCGCTATCAGGCGCAACGCGTTCTGTTGGTTACTGGCAAGGAATCCTTTCGCGCCAGCGGTGGCGCGGATCTTGTCGCCTCAGCGTGCGCTACTCGCACCGTTAAACGCTTCTACGATTTTGATGCCAACCCTGAGCGCACCGCCGTTAACCAGGGGATTGCCCTCTGTGCAGAATTTTCCCCCGAGTTGATTATTGCAATCGGCGGCGGCAGCGTGATGGATATGGCCAAACTAATCGCAGTAGCCGAGTCCACCGTTGAGGATGACATCCAGCCTATCCTGTCGGCGGACAACATTCACCGCAAGCTCCCACTGATCGCCATTCCGACAACGGCCGGCTCCGGCAGCGAAGCAACCCAGTTCGCGGTGCTCTACATCGACGGCATAAAATACTCGGTTGATGCCCCGGCCCTGCTACCCGACCACTCTATTCTGGACGCCAGCCTGGTCATGAGTGGATCGCGCCGGCAGTCTGCCCTGTCAGGAGTTGACGCGCTTTGCCAGGCCATTGAATCCTTCTGGTCGGTCAAATCAACCCCGCAAAGCATGGATTATTCCCGGCAGGCAATTGGTTTAATTCTCGCGAATATCGAGGATAGCACCAACGGGGCTGACCCCGCGGCCCGTCAAGCCATGCTGATGGCGGCCCACCTGGCCGGCAAGGCTATCAATATCGCGCGAACCACGGCTCCTCACGCGCTTTCCTATATTCTCACCAGCCGCTTTGGCATTCCTCACGGGCAGGCCGTCGCTCTCTCGCTGGCCCGGTTTTTTGCTATCAACGCTGATCACCGCAATCGCCCCCTGAACGACCCCCGAGGGCATCGCCATCTGGAAGCCATTTTTCAAAGCCTCTCCACTCTATTTGATATTGATGGCCCCGACGGTTTTAGTCGCCGATTCAATGACCTGTTAACAACATTAGGTTTGCATTCATCCGCCGGCGAACTTGGTGTCGGGGGTAAAGAGGCGCATCAGATGATTGCCGAAAACGTTAACCCACAACGCCTCAATAATAATCCGGTCACTATCTCCAGGGGTGATCTTGAACGGGTTATTGATGCAATGTTAAAGACCCAGTAGCGTGGTTGGCAGGAAGCCGTGATCAGATTTATTAACCACCTGCGAGCAGCGATTAGACTCATGCAGCTCCCCAGATCGCAGCGGCGACTGGTTTTTTATTCGGAGGGCAGGAACTACTGGCCTAACCTGGGCGGCTTAATCAGGGAACTCCTCAGCAAGGCAGATATCCCGGTCTGCTACATCAGTTCAGATGCCGATGACCCTGGCATCCATTTTAAGCATGACGGTTATCGCAGTTTTGTCATTGATGCTGGCCATATCCGTAACTGGTTGTTTGAGAATATCGACACCGACTACCTGATAATGACGATGCCGGATCTGCACCAGTTTCAGGTGAAGCGATCGCGCAATCCGGTGCACTATATTTATGTTCAACACGCGTTAATGAGCCTGCACATGGCCTATCGACACGGCGCGTTTGATCATTACGACACGATTTTTTGTGCCGGCCCCCACCACGCTGCCGAAATTCGCGCGCTTGAAAAAAAATATCACCTGCCGCCTAAAACTATTTTTGAACATGGTTACAGCCGTCTCGACACGCTGATCGAGTCGGCGACCACCCAAGCGCCACCAGCCCGTCCTTCTTTGAGCAATAAACGGTTGATACTGGCACCGACCTGGGGTGACCAGGCCACGATTGAGTCGGGGCTGGCAGCGACCTTAATTGACCAGCTACTGGAACAGGGGCATCAGTTAACGCTACGGCCCCATCCACAGACGATCCAACTCAACCAGAAACGGATCGATCCGATCCTCAAAAAGCACCGCCACCACCCCAATTTTGTCTATGAAGGCAACGTGATCAGCCAGCAGTCATTACATGAATCAGAGATGATGATTAGTGACTGGTCGGGCGTCGCCCTCGAATATGCGCTGGGACTGGCCAAACCGGTGCTATTTGTCGACACCCCCAAAAAGGTCAACAACCCCCACTATCAGGATATTGGCCTGGAACCGTTTGAAGCCGCTATTCGGCATCGCATTGGCAGGGTCATGGAGATTCAAAACGGAGGCGTTGTTGTACCCCAGACGCTGGATACAACATTGACCATCGACGATGCCTCTGACCACGTCTACAACCTGGGGCATGCAGACCAGGCTGGCGCGGACTACCTGCTACAGCTCCTTAAAGCTGGCTAACATGCTGTCTACCCAAACCCACTGGCCGACCGTCCACTGTCAACACCAGGTCACTCGAGCGAACAGCCAGTACCTGCTGCTGCCCTGGCTTTTTGCCGTTCTGATGCTGTGGGGATGCTCCAGCAGTGCCACGGCGGCACCGACTGAACTCAACGACAAACAGGTCGCTGAATTACTGGAATCACCCACCACTTTTATTGACGCTCATATTCGGGAGGATTTCGATTTCGCGGGTCTTGCTAATTACTACCAGGCGATCAGTTATTACCGCGTAGCAAAAGAGTCCATTGAGCCGATAACTGGCAATCAGCAACAATTGCTGGAACAGCAACATTGGCTGGCTATTGTGGGACGGTTCAAAGTGTTATTGATCAATGCACCAACACTCTCTTTAAAAATTAACGAGGAACAACCCCAGCTGGCATTACCGGCCGCTACCGATGCACCCAGAACCCGGGCCGTCGTGGCCTATAAACACCAGCTCCCTGCTCTGGCCACTGCCCTGGTCCCGGGACAGTCTTTTGCACTGGATCATCTCCGTTACGCCCATTTGTGGACACCATTAGCCTGGCTGACCAAACAGGTCGAAGCTGTCCTGGTATCGATACAATCTCACCTGGTGAGCAACTGGGGGTGGGCCATTGTGGTACTGGCCGTCGCCATTAAGCTGTTATTACTGCCGTTAAGCATAAAAACCGTGGGATACCAGCGCCAGGTCAGCCATATCCAGGCTCAACTTGCCCCAAAACTGACCGCCATCAAAGCCCGCTACGACGGCGAGGAAGCCCACAATCAGTTGATGGCGGCACACCGAGCGCTCGGGGTGTCTCCGTTTTATTCACTCAAACCGCTCATGGGAACGCTCGTACAATTACCGATACTCATTGCAGTTTTTAATGCCCTGGCAGAAATGCCCCAGCTCGGTGGCCAGTCCTTCCTTTGGGTTAGCAATCTCGCCTATCCCGACCAGCTGGCGAGCCTGGGCCAGGCTATTCCGCTATTCGGCTCATCGGTGAGTCTGCTGCCCTTATTAATGACCTTGATCGCCCTCTGTTCGACCGTCGTTTTTAAAAACCGCTACGCAGAAATCACCGAAATTAAACGACAGAAACGCAATCTTTATCTGATGGCAGCTCTGTTTTTCGTGCTTTTTTACCCGTTCCCCGCTGCCATGGTGCTTTATTGGCTGTCGGCCAACGCCCTGCATGCTATTCAACAGCAATGGGTAAAAATATAACCCCCGTTTTGCGCCAACAGGCCGTTAACCCGGCGGATCAAAAACACGCTTTGGAAACCAGACCGATTCATAGTGCTTGCCGGTGATCTCAAACTCCTGAATCGGCCCGGCGTAGTCGGTTTCCCAGGCATCTTTTTGCCAGTAGTAGTTATAAAAATAGCGGGTTCTTAACCCCTCATTTTGCTGCTGGAATATCGACTGGCCATTGAATTTTTGCGGCCAGTTCATTAGGTCGGCAATCGTATCGGCAAAATCGCTCAATGACACTAGCTGATCCGACGTAACCATTGGTCCTGACGCGCTCGGCGGCTTAATTATCAGCAGCGGTGAACCAAGAGAGACCGCCCAGTAGGGTACCTCCTGCTGGTCATTTACTTTTTGCGGCTGATAACCCCGGTGCGGAACCCAGCCGCCATGATCACCATGAAAGACAATCAGACTGCTTTCATAGATCCCCAGCTGTTTCATCCTGTCGAGTAATTTCACCACGGTATCGAGCGTACATTTTGACTGCATCAACAAGGTCGCACGGTTAGTCTGCAACGCCCCGCCAGCATAATGACAGTCACTATCAACCACCATGGGATTGTGAGTATTCATCACATGAAAATATTTGTAGGTCGGCGCAGCCCTGCTGCTACCCATATTTTCAATAATTTCATTGATAAATTGAGTGTGGGAAAAATAATGAAATTGCAGGTATTCCGTATCCATCAATAACGGAGAGACTAACCAACGTTGCTGGTTGTATACCTCCTTTTTTAAAAAATGAGGAGCGACGCGAAATAACGCCAAATCAATCAGTTTGGCCGTGTTCGCCACTCTGAACTCAAACGCACTACCGTGTCCGCCTTCCGGGATGACATACCGGTTTTCATATCCGGCACTGCCGTAGAGTGGCGACCAGTACTCCACGCTAGCCAGATCAAGCTCCATACCGGCCACGCCGGCCGCGCTCAAAATGGAATTTTCTGCGATGGAGTCGCGAATAAATTCGTCTTTTGACTGTTCGTTTGTATAAATTTTGCCACTTAGAAATGCCGGAACGGCAAAACGAGTGAAGGGGAAAACGCCTAACATTTCCCGGTAAAAAGTAAATCCGGAAAAAGCATTCCGATAATTTTCGCCAATTTGAGGGTGCTGAATTAACTGATCAAAAAAGTCGGACTGAAACCCATCAAGCACTATGTGGAGCACATTTTGATGCGGCGAAAATGCCGCTAACGGTTTAATCGTCTGGCCCTGATCGAGTCCGGCCGCAGTCGACAATGCCTGCTGGCGATGATTGAATCCGTCAAAGCCCAGTTGCACTAACTGCACCAGAAAAAGTAATCCAACCGCCTGCAGTACAGGACGGTACAAACGTCGGCAGAACACCACCCCTGTCACGATCACCACCACCCAGATCGAGCCATCGACCCAGCCTCGCCAGACTCGAGCATCCCAATCGATATTGCGACCATCGAGCAGGCCATAATTCCACGCCAACACGTTACCCTGCAGCCAGACCAGCAAACTCAGACTTGCGATAACGATGAGGTAGTGACGATACGCACGTGCCGGCAGGATCATTCCAACCGTGATCACCAGCAGCAGAGTAGCGATTGCCGGAAGCGCCCACCAGCTAATTAACTGGCCAATGGGCGTCACAAACTCGGCGCTATTTCCAAAATATATCGTTGCCGGGGCAAACAGAAAAATATTGAGGCTCAAGGCCGTCGCCAGCAACAGGCCGGTGACAATCGGTTTTTGCACGGTAGATGAACTCAATTCTATGATCACTCCAGAGGACGCAGAAACAGCTGCAGACGACCCGCAACTCCGCCCGTTGGCGGAATCGGTCAGCGGTTAGTTAACTTTAAAATGCAGCACTATCCACGGCAATGGAGTCCTAACCTCAACGCATTCACCAAACTCACTCACCAGGTTAACGATTGAACGCACATTCCAGTGATTAATATGGCCTGGGGTATTACCAAAACTGCCAAGGTACTTGCCTCTGGCCATGTTCATCACTCTCCATATCGGCTCGTTAGGCACCGATATAATCACGTCCCGGCTGGCGACACGGAACAGTTCTTTTAACGCCGCTTGCGGCTCCTGCAGATGTTCCAGCACCTCCAGCAGCATCACACAATCAAACGAATCATCGGCACGGTCGAGGGCGTAAACGGATTCCTGACTCACCGGCACCGGGAAGTTGGCTCGGTTTAACAGATCGACCAGACCGGCATCGTATTCGGACACTTCATAATGCTGGCCATCTAACATTTTCATGATCTGTAACGATGATTCGCCAGGACCGCACCCCACTTCAAGAATGCGATCACTGCGGTCGAATGACCCTATCACCCCAGCAATTGCCCTAAAAAATCTCGCCAACATCCATTTCGCGATGGGATTTGGGTTGCGGTACTTCTCCGAATAGTGATTTAGCAGATCCTCCGGCGAGGAAGCTGAATGATCAAACGGCATAATCAGGCCTTTTTTAAAGAAAAATAGCTCGTTATAAGTAAACAGAAATTAATTAAAACCGGGCATTAACCGCTGAGCGACTGCCTCTCATTCTATGATCAAAAATAACCGCACCAATACCAATAAGCAGATCCGCTAAGACCATCACCAGACGCATCATGATGGACAGTATCATTGCCTGGGATAGTCCGAGCGACGGAGTTAACAAAGCAACCATCACCCCCTCACGGATGCCAATCCCGCCAGGAGAAAACAGGGCCAGAAAACCGGCAATCATTGCTATCGCATTCACCCCAACCAGCAACACTAGTTGCGGCCCAACCGGCCACACCCCGGTAGTCAATAACTGCAGGGTTACCAGGATGCTGCCAAGCGCCAGCCACTGGAGCAGATAGCCAGCAAACAGCCTGGCATAGCTGACCACCGACAATGACAGGTTATCTACCAGACGTGCAGTGCCCTGCCATCGGCTGCCTAATCCGTCCCCCAGCCAGCGCATCAACAAACGATGCGACTGGGGAATGATAATCAGGCTAACGACGGACAACGCCAGCAAACTGGCCTGCCACCACCCCGGGCGATCGATCAGAAACAGCGCCCACAGTCCCAGCACCGCGCCACTATGCAGCGTCAGTACCTGTTCGATATAAGTGGCTGTATAAACCTGTTGAGAAGTGCACCCGGTAGAAGCCAGGTCACGCTCTCGAGCAACAACCCCCCAGATTTTTCCGGGTAAATACTTTCCAACCAGCAGCATTGCAGAATGACGCAGGGCCACAAAAAACCCGATAGGGACACCGACTGTCATCCGTAAATTATGCTGCCAGACCCCGGCAAAAAGGACCCAGAAACCTATTACGGCGGTTCCCACCAGCGGGCCATATCGCCAGTGGATCACCTCTGGCCAGACAGCAACGTCCAGCTGTTCCGCCAGTAAGTAGAGGCCACCTAGAAGCGCCGCAACCAGATACAACCGAAGTGCATAAGGTGTACTAAAATAGACGACAATGTTTTTAACGGTTCTAACCCTATCGCTGCTAATTACCATCTCCCTGCACAACAGCGAGGCGGATACAAGCCATCAACTCCAGAGCACCCGATGACAGAATCAACTGCCGAGAAAACCTCATCCGTTAGCATCATTTTGCCAGCAAAGAACGAGGGGGAGTCACTCGCCATGTTGCTGCCAGAACTAAAACGCCTCTACCCCACCGCAGAAATTATCGTTGTTGATGACGGCTCTGACGATAATACTCCAGAACTCTGCTCACTCAACGGGGTGATTCACTTGCGTCACCCCTATTCCAAGGGCAATGGAGCGGCCATCAAAAGCGGGGCTTTGAAGGCAACCGGCGATCACCTGGTGATGCTCGACGCAGATGGTCAGCACTCACCCGCCGATATCGAATTACTGCTATCAAAGCTCAACGAGGGTTACGACATGGTCGTTGCTGCCCGGGATTTCAGTTCACAGGCCAGTCTGCCGCGCGGTGTTGCTAACACTATCTACAACCGGTTTGCGAGTTTAATGACCGGGCAGAAAATAACGGATTTAACCAGTGGAATGCGGGCATTTAAGGCAACCCGTCTGCGCAAATTTTTACCCATTCTTCCTAACGGATTTTCCTACCCGTCGACAATTACCATGGCTTTTTTCCGGAATGGTTTTAATGTGGCCTACCTGCCAATAAAGGTTAATAAGCGCCTCGGCCAGAGCCATCTGCGCCCCATTCAGGATGGTATTCGGTTCTTACTCATCATTTTTAAGCTAACAACCCTTTACTCCCCGCTAAAAATATTCTTCCCGATCGCACTGGTACAGGCATTTCTAGGGCTCGGCTATTATGCTTACACCTATTTATCCGATGGCCGCTTCACCAACATGGGGGTAACCCTGCTGGTATCAGCCACTACTATTTTTCTAATCGGCCTGGTCTCAGAACAGATAACCATGCTGCTATACGCTCGGCTCGCGAATGACGACGATGACCAGCAGTAAGCGAGCAATACCATTAAAGTTAAGTCGATTTGCGACTAAACCCTTGATATAGTGACGCAAATACAACTCCCGCCCGCTTTTTCCCTGGATGACGTCTGATGGCAAACGCTAATCCCGCATTCGTATTAACCGGTCTTGCGCGCAAGCTGGTGGATGAAGGCTTGTTAGACGAAGTAGCGGCGGAAAAGGCCATTGCTGATGCCACCGCCAACAAGGTACCGCTGGTCTCCCATCTGGTTGAAAAAGAGCTGGTTAGCGCCAAAGCCATCGCCGTCGCCGCATCGGCGGATTTTGGCATTCCTGTTTTTGATCTGGAAGCGCTTGACCTGGAAATGGCGGCTACCCGTCTGGTCGGCGAAAAATTAATTCGCAAGCACCACTCCCTGCCGCTCTACAAACGTGGGCAGCGACTCTATGTCGCGGTGTCTGATCCGACTAATTTCCAGGGCCTCGACGAAATTAAATTTAATGTCGGACTTTCCACCGAAGCCATTCTGGTGGAGGAAGACAAGCTTGCTCGCACCATTGAAAAGGCACTGGAGCAGGAAGAGGAAGAAATCTCCGGTCTGGACGACTTCGGTGATGACGACCTGGATGATTTAGAGCTCACCTCGGATGAAGAGGATTCGACCGAGGACGGTGGCGCGGATTCCGACGTCGATGACGCGCCGGTCGTCCGTTACGTTAACAAGCTTTTACTGGACGCCATCAACAAGGGCGCATCTGACCTGCATTTCGAACCTTATGAAAAGCGGTATCGAATCCGTTTCCGTATTGACGGAATCCTCAAAGAAACGGCGTCAGCCCCAATTAGCATGGCGCGGAAAATAGCGGCAAGAATCAAGGTAGTCTCGGCACTGGACATCTCGGAAAAGCGGGTACCCCAGGATGGCCGAATGAAGTTGAAGTTCGGCAAACGCGCCATCGACTTTCGAGTTAGCACCTGCCCGATGCTATTTGGCGAAAAAATTGTCATGCGTATTCTTGATCCCTCAAGCGCGCAGCTGGGTATAGAAATGCTCGGGTACGAACCTGATCAACGCGCCATCTTCGAAGAAAATCTGGCCAAACCCTACGGGATGCTACTGATTACCGGCCCAACCGGGAGTGGTAAAACTGTTTCTCTGTATACCGGCATTAACATAATCAACACGCCAGATATCAACATTTCCACCGCGGAAGATCCCGCTGAAATTGTTCTTGAGGGGGTTAATCAGGTCAATGTAAACGTCAAGCAGGGACTGACGTTTGCCTCGGCACTAAAATCTTTTTTACGACAGGATCCCGATGTCATTCTGATTGGGGAAATCCGAGACCTGGAAACCGGCGAGATAGCTATCAAGGCCGCCCAGACCGGCCACATGGTGATGGCCACGCTGCATACCAACGACGCACCTCAAACGGTTACCCGTCTACTGAACATGGGTATTCCCTCCTACAACATCGCTTCGGCCCTCAATCTAATCATCGCCCAGCGACTGACTCGCCGCCTCTGCAAACATTGCAAAAAGAAGATAGATATTCCTGAACCGGCCCTGCGGGAAGAGGGATTTACCGATGAACAGATCAAAGAAGGTATCACCATCTACGGCGCAGTCGGCTGCGATCAGTGCACCGAAGGGTACAAAGGCCGGGCCGGTATCTATCAGGTCATGCCAATTTCTGAAGAGATGGCCAAGCTGATCATGTCAGAAGCAACAGCACTGGATCTGGCTGCACAGGCAGCAAAGGAAGGTATTAACGATCTGCGACAATCTGGCCTGTTAAAAGTCATGCAGGGCATCACCACACTCGATGAAGTCAACCGGGTAACCAAGGAATAACGCAATGGCCACACGAGCAGCAGCTGCAAAAAACGGCAAACCGGTCAAAGTATCAACCTTCGCCTGGTCAGGCAAAGACAAATCTGGCAAGAAGGTAAAAGGCACACTCAAAGGCACCGACATTAACGTCATTCGGACGAAATTGCGGAATGACGGTATCAGCAACCCGAAGGTTGCCAAGCAGATTCAGCTGTTCGGTTCCGGTAAACAGGCGATCACACCCAAGGACATCACTCTGTTTTCCAGGCAGATGGCAACCATGCTGGATGCTGGCGTACCAATGGTTCAGTCTTTTGACATTGTCGGCAAGGGCCATGAAAACCCGACCATGGCCGAGCTCATTATGACCATCAAACAGCAGGTAGAAGGCGGCAGTAGTTTTGCCGAGGCTCTGGCAAAACACCCGCTGCAATTCAACAATCTCTATGTGAATCTGGTAACTGCCGGCGAGGCAGCCGGGATTCTGGATGATCTACTCGCAAAACTCGCGACTTTCATGGAAAAAACCGAAGCCATGAAAGCGAAAATTAAATCCGCGATGATGTACCCGGCATCGATCATGGTGATCGCCTTGAGCATCCAGGCCGCCTGATGATCCTTTTTAACCTGTCTCTTATACACATCTGACGCTG
>OJFP01001220.1_pt1 | contig 13588 bp, 8 predicted proteins | sample 1594141 | NCBI WGS metagenome assembly OJFP01 (sample SAMN05416843, study PRJEB24817) | seawater metagenome | isolation source: Sea water | place: Canada:Atlantic | collected 2013-07
CTCGTGGGCTCGGAGATGTGTATAAGAGACAGCTACAAATATTTCCTCATGTCGCTTAACATCCATTTTAGGTGAAAGAGCTACTCGAACAATGTAGTCTTTATTCTCTTCCTTTGTTGTTCCTTGAGTAGATGTAGCGGGAATTGTCCAATAACATCCTTTTAGTTGTCCATAGCTTACACAAAACTTACTTTCCTCACTTATCTTTTCAATCATCAAATTGATTAATTTAAGATTTAGCTCTCTTTTGTAAGTTTCTTTCTCTTTTATGGAATTACCTATAGAAGGAAGGTCTAATGAAAAAACAGATGGAGTAAAGCCTTCATTTGCTAATTCTTCTGAAACAAAGTTAATTTTAGCGTCTGGTAATACCGAATTAATAAATTCAACGAAGCGACGTGTGTTTTTGTAGGCATCATATATTCTTTTATTCATTGATGGTAATTGCTTAGCTAGAATCTCAAGTTGGTATTCTGTTGCGTTATTATCACACATTTTTAAATGAGTTCCAATTTTAGCCATTAGTATTTCGGCTTTTTTATTAGACACACAATACCCAGAAGTACATAGGCCTCCACTTGGGAATTTTGATCCACTAACATAGGATATAGCCATCACATTTGAAAATAAACTGTCTTCTTCTAAAAACGGAATATTAGGGCAAAAGGTCTGATCTAATATAAAAACAGGTTCAACTGCTGTAAAATTATTTCTGGTTTTACGTTTTTTGGTTAGCACCTCTCTAAGTTTTGTGAGATTTGGTACTTCTACTCTAGGATTTGTAGGTATTTCAGCTATTATAAAGGCAATTGAATCCTCATTAGCGATTTCGTTTAAGATAACCTCTATATTTTCAGCCATATCTATGCCATTGTCAACATCTAAATCGATTACTTCTACATTTTCAATACAGTTAGCTATCCGTCTCGCTTGATCATTAGTGCCGCCATAACAATTCGTGGGTACAATAAGTTTAATATCTTTTTCTTTGTGCTTTTCTATAGCATAATGAATGAGTCCCATCATGATTCCATACTGGACTGATAATCCACTAGAACCAACTTGCGGTTGTATTTTAGTATTTGTAATGTCTAAGATTGAATCGTTTACTTGTTTTATAAATATAGAGTTATGGACTTTTATTGTACTCAAAGAAGTATCATAAATCAGGGAATTTAGAGCTACAAGACAATCGGCAGGAGTCATTGCAATTGTCTCTCGTCTTCTAACATGTTGAATATTAGTAATATAACTTTCATTCGCTTTGCCGTTAACTAACAAGATACTTCCGAGTTCAGCACACCAGCTGACACAGAAGTCTACCCTATTTATTAAATTGATGTCCGAGATTTTAGTTTGATTTGAAATAAAAACAGAAGATCCCTTAAAGGTTGATATTTCATCAATTGAGTTTATTTTATTTAATTCAAATGTGTATCCATAAACTTTTTCAAGAATTTCTTTTTCTAAAAATTCAGGTACTTCTCCTATATAATTTATTTGTGTATTTTTATTGTTTAATAAATTTTCCCTCAAGATTGCCATTACTGGAATCGTTTTTGATGAAAAGCTTATTATATTTTCCGCCTTCAAATTATACCTTCTGCCTATAGACCACTCCAGCAAACAAGATAATGGATGTCCTAATCTAATATAATCGAATGCTGTAGGTAAATTTTCAAGTGCAGAATGTTCATAATTACTATCATTAATTAAGACTTCAAAGTGTTCTAAAAATTGAATTTTGGCCAATTTTTCATCATATAAATTAAGCCTATGAGTTGTATCAGCTAGCCAGTTTTTTGGGATATTATCTAACACATTTTTTAGACATTTCAACATTTCTTCATTTTTCATAGTAACTCTTTTATCTCGTCTTGAAAGATATATTAATTAGCTGTATTATGATAATTATTGAACACGTTTTGTATTGTTATTGTATTGTTTATTTAACCCTACTAACTTAAATTTATCACTATATTTATCAAACAATAATATAAATCTTAATAAACTTTAAATGAAAACAAAATTACTTTTATTTTTCGCATTTATCTCATTTAGTCTATTCTCACAGACTACACACCAATACACTTGGGCAAATGATGGATCTGATGCAGGACAACAAATTACTATTGAAGTCGGAGACACAGTTGAATGGACATGGGGGTCAGGTACTCATAATCTTGTAACTACTTCGGGAACAGAATCCTTAGATAGCGGATATGAAGCTGCTGGTTATGTTTATAGTTATACCTTTAACGAAGTTGGCGCTACGGATTATATTTGTACTCCACATGCCGGTAACATGTATGGTACTGTAACTGTTGAAGAAGCTTCAGCTGTAATTTCAGACTTATCCATGCAGGGTGTTTTAGACTTTTCACTTCCTGGAAAATATTTCAGAGGATTTCACTTAAAAGCGACGGCTGATATAGCTGATTTGAGTGTTTATTCTATGGAGACGTATTCTTCTGGGGATAGACTGACTGCAAATAACACTTATACTTTGAGTGGTTCAGCATCTGCTGGTGACGATATATTATTTTGGTTCAGTAATGCTGAAAATGCTGCTAATATCTACATGAACGCATCAAATATATTTGATGTAGTTGTTGATGAGAGTGCAAATAACTGGAATGGTTACAATGGAGATGATCCTCTTACTTTATCAATGAACGGTACAGTAGTGGAAACATATGGTGAACTTGGTGTTGATGGATCAGGTGAAGCCTGGGAATACACGGACACTTGGGCTTATAAAGTTGACGGTGCATGGACATATGGAGCTGTAAACTGTACAGATGGTTCTTACTACATGTGGGATTCAGGATGTGTTTATCCTTTAGCTATTGGCCAACAAGCCACAGGAGCTTCTACTGATTTAGTTACGGCTTTTTCTCATGACTTTCATACGATGAGTCAAGCTGGTCTTTGGTATAATGATGGTGAAGCACCTATTCAAAGGGTTACTACAAACCCTGCTGATGATGATGATGCCATGAAGTATACTGATGATGGATCACAAGCTTATTCAAATATGCAAATCCAATTTACATCTAAAGTTGACATGAGTTCTATGAACACATTCACAGTGGATGTATATGTAGATGGTACTACAACGACAGGAACTGCACCAGTGAATCTAGCATTAAAGCTTCAAGATTCATCTGAGGGTACTCCTTGGACGAATCAAAATGTAATTATACAAGATATTACAGCAGATACATGGACAACACTAACATTTGCATTTAATGACGACGCTTCAATGTCTCGTGATGATGTTGATAGAATAGTTGTTCAATTTAATGGAGAAGGCAATAACGATCAAGTAGTTGCTTACATGAAAAACATGGTAGGTTCTTATACAGAGCCAGTTGCTACACTTTATACAGATGTTACATTTACAGTAAATACTTCAACTATAGAAGTAGGTGCTAATGGGATGTACTTAGGTGGAGGTGTTATTGGATCTGCTACGGCATATGCAATGACTGACGCTGATGGCGACGGAACATGGGAAGTGACTGTTTCATTAGAAGAAGGAACTGCTGGAAACTATATTTTCTTAAATAGTCCAAGTAATGATGGTGATTGGGGAACCAAAGAAGATTTAGGTGGTCAAGAATGTGGTGATGCTGCTAATTATAATGATCGAATATTAGCACCAGTAGGAGCTGACGATTATACATTACAGCACTGTTTTGGTACTTGTTATATTGACGGAACATGTGGACCAGTTGGACCTTGTGATAGTGCATTAGCATTAACGCCTGGAACTACTCAAACTGGAAATACATCAGAATGGGGAGACCTTTTCGATGATAGTACTTGTCTAGGTTCTTATGACGGTGGTGACGATGCATTATTTATGTACACAGCTACTGAAGATGGAGAAACACTAAACGTAACTGTAACCGGTCAAGCTGGTTGGAGTGGTGTTGCTATGTCTCAAGGTTGTCCAACAGAAGGTGGTGAAGTATGTGTTGGTTCTCAAACGAGCTCATCAAGTGATGCACTATCTTTTACTTCTGATCCGTTAATAGCTGGTGAAGTATACTACATACATATTTCAACTTGGCCTACTCCTCAGGCTACAGACTTTATTTTAGATACTGCGGTTATAGCCGCACCTTCGTGTATAGCTCCTACAGGTTTAACTGCTACAGGTGTTTCACCTACTGGTGCTACGTTAAGTTGGGTTTCAAGTGGTACAGCCTTTATGGTTGAGCTTCAACCTGCTGGTTCTGCACAAGGAACTGCTGGTGGTTATGTAATAGGTGATGTTGAAAATATTACAACTACATCCGTTACTATTCCTGAAGGTTCATTAGCTCCAAGTACAAGCTACGATTTCTTTGTTGTAAATATTTGTGGAGAGGGTGATTTAAGCGAATATGCTGGTCCATCCACATTTAACACACTACTTCAAGGTCCTTCTTGTGGAGAGACATTATCATATGACTATCCAACAGGGTCAAGTGGAGGATCTGGCTTTGCTACTAACTTTACAGAAGCTAATGCAGCAGACTTATTATTTACTTCTACTGTAGACAATGCAGGAGAAGTTCTTACTCTAGATATAGGAGGTTCAACAGAAAACAATTACGATTGGGTTTATGTAACTGATGGTGCAGGTAATGTACTTTTAGCTCCAGTTTCAGGAACTTTATCTGCAAGTGTAGAATCAGCTGGCGGTACAGTTAATGTTTACCTAGCATCTGATGCTTCGGTAACTTCTGGTCCAGTTACATTTACTGTATCATGTACACCATTCACTGCGCCAACATGGGCAGGAGACTGGCAATTAGACCCTACGGCTGGATCATTAGCAGTAGGACCTAACGCAGGTGATTTATCATGGTGGTCAAGTAATGCAGATACTCCAGCTGAAAGAGCTTGTTTATTTGATGATATCTACAGATTTGGAGTAGATGGTACATTTGAAAATGTATTAGGTGACCAAACATGGTTAGAAGGATGGCAAGAAGGCCAAGAAGGCGAAGGTTGTGGTGCACCAATTGCGCCTCACGATGGATCAAATGCTGCTAGTTATACTTATACAGATAATTCAGTTACAGTTTCTGGATCTGGAGCATTCTTAGGATTAGCTAAGGTTCATAACGCAGGTGAAGATGGAGCACCAGCAGGTGATACAATTACTTATGAAGTAATATCAGTAGATGAAACTTATATGACAGTACACATCAACTTCGGTGGAGGTGTTTGGGCATTTAGGTTCATCAATTCAACTGCATTAGGAATAGATGATGTTAATCCAGTATCTAGTTTTAACTTCTTCCCTAACCCAGTAAACAATGTATTGACAATTAAAGCGCAAGCTTCTATTGACAGTATTACTGTTTATAATATGTTAGGACAAGCAGTTGTTAGATCGACGCCAAACACAACGGATAGCACAGTAGATATGTCTGCATTACAGACAGGTGCTTATTTTGTACAAGTGTCAATTAACAACACTGTTAAGACAGTTAGAGTGATTAAGAATTAAAGTATAATTTAATTCTAAAATTTAAAGCCTCGCTAAGAAATTAGCGAGGCTTTTTTTATACACAATCTTCTTACTTTAATTCAATCTCTTTTGATGACATATAAAGCAAATTCTGATAATACTAGTTTCAGGTTTTTAAAACAGCTCTTGAAATAACCATTTTTTGAATCTCTGAAGTTCCTTCATAAATCTGTGTGATTTTGGCGTCTCTCATCAAGCGTTCCACATGATAGTCTTTTACAAAGCCATTACCGCCATGAATTTGAACTGCTTCCACGGTATGTTCCATGGCAATTTTTGAAGCAAATAGTTTGGCCATAGCACTTGATGTATCGTAAGCTATTCCTTGGTCTTTTTCCCAAGCTGCTTTCATTACCATATGTCTAGCGGCTTCAATATCGGTCGCCATATCAGCTAGTTTAAAAGCAATCGCTTGATGGTTACATATTTCTGTTCCAAAAGCCTTTCGTTGTTTAGAATAAGCCAATGCAAGTTCATAAGCTCCAGAAGCAATTCCTAATGCTTGTGCTGCGATTCCTATACGTCCACCAGAGAGGGTTTTCATAGCAAACTTAAATCCAAACCCATCTTCGCCAATTCTATTTTCTTTAGGCACTTTTACATCATTAAATTGCAATGTATGAGTATCGCTCCCTCGAATTCCCAGTTTATCTTCCTTTGGGCCAATCTCAAAACCATCCATGCCTTTTTCTAAAATAAAAGCATTTATTCCTTTAGATCCCTTTGAGCGATCGGTTTGTGCTATTACTATGTATACATCTGAGCGCCCCCCATTAGTAATCCAATTTTTAGTGCCGTTAACCAAATAATGATCTCCGTTATCTATCGCTGTTGTTTGTTGAGAAGTCGCATCACTTCCCGCTTCGGGTTCACTTAAACAAAAGGCTCCTACAGCTTCTCCTGATGCTAATTTTGGTAAGTACTTTAGTTTCTGTGCTTCTGAGCCGTAAGATTGTAGTCCATAACAAACAAGTGAATTGTTGACAGACACGATTACTGAAGCAGATGCATCTATTTTAGATAGTTCCTCCATAACTAAAACGTAAGATATCGTGTCCATGCCACTCCCACCATATTCGGGATTTACCATAATACCCATAAAGCCGAGTGCTCCCATTTTTTTCACTAAATTGTCAGGAAATTCTTGGAGTTCATCGCGTTTAATTACACCAGGTCTTAATTCGGTTTGTGCAAAATCACGTGCCGCATTGCGTACCATTAATTGTTCTTCAGATAAAGAGAAATTCATAATTTTTAATTTGTCTATCAAATATAGGTAAATTTACTATGCGTGCATAGTAAATGTTAAAAAATATACTATGACTACAATGCGAGTTAAAAATCAAACCGACTTTTATGTCATTGGAGTCATGTCAGGCACCTCACTTGATGGTATTGATTTGTGTTATGTGCGTTTTGAGTTTGGAGGTTCTTGGAGCTTTCAAATTATTGATACTCAAACTGTTGGTTATTCTAAGTATTGGCAAGAACGCTTACAGGCTTCAATGACATTAAGCCCTATAAAGCTAGCACAATTAAACTATGATTATACGCGGTTTTTATCTGAAGTAATTTCCACCTTTATAAAAAAAAATCCCAAAGCACCACTTGATGCGGTTTGCAGCCATGGACACACTGTCTTTCATCAGCCTAACCAAGGGAAGACGCTTCAAATAGGGAACCTTCCAGACATAGCTACTTATTTAAATCAAATTGTCGTTTGTGATTTTCGAACTCAAGATGTAAACTTTGGAGGCCAAGGGGCACCGTTAGTTCCAATAGGCGATGCGTTGCTGTTTTCCGAATATGATTATTGTATTAATCTAGGAGGCTTTGCTAATATATCTTTTGAACAAGGAAAAAAACGAATTGCTTTTGATATTTGTCCAATTAATATTGTTCTAAATCACTATGTAAAAAATCTGGGGTTACCATATGATTCTGAAGGCCAAATAGCTTCAAAGGGAGCTATTTGTTTTCTCTTACTTGACGACTTGAATGCTTTGGATTTTTATGCATCACCCCCACCTAAATCATTAGGTTTAGAGTGGGTAAAAGAGCATATATTTCCTTTAATTGACAGCTATGATCTTGAGGTTGATCAGATCTTGAGGACTGTAGTAGAACATTGTGCTTTTCAGATTACAAACCTTTTAAGAGCTAACAACTTGACAAATGGATTGTATACTGGAGGTGGGGTGTATAATAGCTTTCTGATACAGCGTATTTCAAGTCTTAGTTTACAGGATATAACTACCGCTGACCCTATAATTATAGAATTCAAAGAAGCCTTAATTTTTGGGTTCTTAGGGGTTCTTAGGTTAAAAGAATTACCGAACTGTCTCCATAGTGTAACAGGGGCTAGTCATGATCATAGTAGCGGATGGGTTTATTTACCTAAAATTAACATTAAATCTATATAATGATTATTTAGTTTTTTATATTTGTTACCTAGCCATAGTCAGTAAAGATTATGGTTTTAAAATATAAAATTTCAACAATGGAAGCAGTTATCATCATTGTATTTGTGTTAGGCTATTTAGCAATTACATTAGAGCATACTTTAAAAATCGATAAATTAATTCCAGCTCTTGTAATGATGGCTATTAGCTGGGCTTTAGTTTCGTTTGGGATCGACGATTTTCAAACCTGGTTTGATTCTAGTAAACATGCTCTTCTTGATAACTTTCAAGCATTTGATCACAGCGAAAAAATGCATATTTTAGAAGAATCTCTACTGCATCACTTAGGAAAGACCGCTGAAATTCTTGTGTTTTTATTGGGAGCGATGACCATAGTTGAAATCATTGCTTATTTCAATGGTTTTTCTACTATTAAAAACTTTATTAAAACGAAAAAGAAAACTAAGCTACTATGGATTTTCGCCATCTTAGCATTTGTTTTATCAGCCATTATAGATAACCTTACTGCTACGATTGTTTTAATATCATTATTGCAAAAAATAATTAACGACCGTAAAATGCGTTTATGGTTTGCAGGACTTATTGTGATAGCCGCTAACGCAGGAGGTGCGTTCTCTCCAATTGGAGATGTAACGACAACGATGTTATGGATAGCTAACAAAGTAAGTACCGGACATTTATTTGGGTATTTATTGATCCCCTCTATAGTGTGTATGGTTGTACCTACAGTTGTAGCATCATTTCTTCCTGCATTTAAAGGATCTCTTGAAATTGACACAACACAATCTAAGCCGGCTGGACGTTTTAGTGGAACTATGCTTTACTTGGGTTTAGCGGCTATTATTTTTGTCCCGATATTTAAAGTCGTAACGCACCTTCCACCATATGTAGGTATGATGCTTTCATTGGGTGTTGTAGCGGTATTTGCAGAAATTTTTAGTTCCTCAAAATTTAGCATAAAAGAATTAGACAAAGATAACCATGAAGGCCCTGTACATCACAGCCCTGTACATCACTCTTTATCAAAAATTGAATTACCAAGTATCTTATTTTTCTTAGGAATTTTAATGGCAGTAGCCGCCCTAGAATCCTTAGGGGTTTTGTTTGGCTTTGCTGACTGGCTTAAAGTCGCTACCCCTGCTTTAGGGACAGAGTTGCCGGGCGCTGAAGTGTCAGATCTAGTCGTTCTTTTATTAGGAGTTGGTTCGGCAGTTATTGATAACGTACCATTAGTAGCCGCTTCCCTTGGAATGTTTTCTCAGCCTATGGATCACGAATTATGGCATTTTATTGCATATGCAGCTGGTACCGGCGGAAGTATGCTTATTATTGGGTCTGCAGCTGGAGTTGTTGCTATGGGAATGGAAAAAATTAACTTTTTCTGGTATTTAAAAAAGATATCCTGGTTGGCCTTAATTGGGTTTTTAGCAGGAGCGGTCACTTTTTTCTTTACAAGAACCCTGTTCTAAAGATAATTTTTATTAATTTTTAACGTTTTTCTGTTAAACTACTTATTTAAACATATATGATTCAAGATGAAATTGCATTGTCTTTAGAGACCGAATCAATCGAAAAAACACTATCGATTATTGAGCTCATTAAAAGTGGAGGTCTAGCAGGTCAACTCATAATAGCACTGTTAACGGTACTACTTGTGGTGGCTTTGTATATTTATTTTGAACGCCTGTTCACAATTAAAGCGGCATCCAAGGTAGATCCGAATTTCATGAATCAAATAAAAGACCATGTAGTAAATGGTAAAATAGAAGCTGCAAAAGTACTTTGTACAAATGTTAACTCTCCAGTTTCTAGGTTAATTCACAAAGGGATTTCGCGAATTGGACGCCCACTAGCTGATATTAATTCAGCTATTGAAAATGCTGGGAAACTAGAGGTTTACACCCTAGAAAAAAATGTCAGTGTACTAGCTACTATATCAGGTGCAGCTCCTATGATTGGGTTTTTAGGTACTGTTATAGGAATGATCTTATCCATTTTTGAAATTGCTAATTCTGGTGGTCAAATAGATATTAAATTATTAGCTGATGGGCTGTACACAGCTATGACCACAACTGTAGCTGGTTTAGTTGTTGGGATCATAGCATATATTTCTTATAATCATATCGTAGGACGAACTAATAAGGTCGTATATCAAATGGAAGCCAATTCTGTAGAGTTCTTAGATTTACTCAACGAACCAATTTAATATGAATCTTAGAGGTCGAAATAAAATCACTCCAGAATTTAATATGTCGTCAATGACGGATATTGTATTTCTATTATTGATTTTTTTTATGATAGCATCTACACTTGTGACTACCAATGCAATTGATATTCTATTGCCTACAGCAAGCGGTAAAACTGAAAACAAAAAATCAACATCTGTAAGTATTCAAAAAGACTTAGTTTTCTATATTGATCAAAAAGAAGTTGAGGTTCAAAATTTAGAATCCGAATTACTTAAGTTACTCCAAAATGAAACCGCCCCCACTCTTGTCTTAAGAGCGGAAAAATCTGTCCCTGTTGACTATGTCGTGAAGGTCATGGATATTGCCAATCGTAATAAATACAAGATTATATTAGCTGTAAATCCTAATTAAGATGCGCTATTTTAAGACGAAACATCAACAATATTCAGCTCGGCTGACAGCAGCTATCATGTTATTATTGGTTTTGCTCTTATTTGTTGTTGGTCCTGGATATATGGATCCCCCATTAGAGTATGGAGTGGCTGTTAATTTTGGTTCTTCTGATACAGGCAGCGGGATGGTTCAGCCAAAGGAAATCCTTGCCTCAGAATCCACTCCAGTTACTGAGCCAATTGAAGAAATCGAAATAGTACCAACTGATGAGTCAAGCGAGTCTGCTGCATCTGAAGAGGTACTTACTTCTGAAGATCTAGAATCTATTGCCTTTAAAAATGCGCAAGCAGAAAAAGCAAAACTCCATGTTGAGGCCAATGAACAGGAAAAAGCGGAAGCTCAAGCAAAGTTAGAGATCGATCGCTTAAAAAAAGAATCTGACTTGAAAGCAAAAAAGAAAGCGCAGTTAGATGCGCTTATGGGCGGCATAGGAGCTGACCAAGGCACAGACAAAGGCTCAGAAGGCGATGATGAATCGGCAGGAGATAAAGGCCAGTTAGACGGAAAGCCTTATGCATCAAGCTATTTTGGATCTGCTGGAAGTGGTAACGGCGGGGTAGGCTATGGTCTTAATGATCGTGGACGCCCAAAGAGAACAAAAGTGATTCCTGAATGTGATGAGGAAGGTACGGTTGTTGTTAAAATCTATGTTAACCAAAACGGATCAGTAATAAAAGCAATCCCAGGAGAAAAAGGGACAATTGGCGATAGCTGCCTATACGATGCTGCCAGAAAAACAGCACTTTCCCATAAATGGCCAGCCGACCCTAAAGCCCCTTTAAAGCAAATAGGGTTTGTAATTGTAGATTTTACCGTCCGACAATAAATGAATTATTTTGAAACCACCAACTGGCTTTTTTCTCAGCTACCACATTATCAAAATGTGGGAAAGTCTGCTTACAAAGCGGATTTGAGTCAAACATTTAAACTTGCTAAACATCTCAGCCATCCCGAAAATAAATTTAAGTCTATCCATGTTGGAGGTACAAACGGCAAAGGATCCACGGCTCATATGTTGGCATCTGTTTTACAAGAAGCAGGCTATAAAGTTGGGTTGTATACCTCTCCCCATTTAAAAGATTACCGTGAACGCATCCGCATCAATGGAGATATGATTAGCAAAGATTTTGTGGTTGATTTTGTAGCCACTAATAAATCATTTTTTGAAGCGAATTCCCTTTCATTTTTTGAAATGTCAGTAGGGATGGCCTTTGATTATTTTGCTTATGAGCAAGTTGACATTGCTGTGATTGAAGTTGGGCTGGGCGGGCGCTTAGATTCTACTAATATTTTAAGTCCCGAAGTTTCTGTGATTACTAACATTGGTCTGGATCATACTCAGTTTTTAGGGACTACACTTGAGTCCATAGCAGGGGAGAAAGCGGGTATTATAAAATCAAATACACCAATAGTGATTGGCGAAACCCAATTAGAAATAGAAACTGTTTTTAGAGACAAAGCCAGTAAAGAACAAGCGCCGCTCTATTTTGCTGATCAGTTAATAAACGAAATATACCCATCTAGCCTGAAAGGGGAGTATCAAATTAAAAATGTACGAACGGTGCTTCAAACAATTGCTATACTTAATAAAGGGACGTTTATGATCTCCAAAGAAGCAATTCAACAAGGCTTATTAAAAGTAACAGATAACACAGGACTTCGCGGTCGCTGGGAAGTTGTGGGTAGCTCCCCAAAAATAATTTGCGATACAGCGCATAATGAGGAGGGGTTGCGCTTGGTGTTTAAACAGCTCCTCGCTGAAAAATTTCAAGATTTACATATTGTATTGGGAATGGTGAATGATAAAGATATTGGTCCATTAATAGAGTTTTTTCCAAAAGACGCAAAGTATTACTTTTGTAAACCTAATATTCCAAGGGGACTAGAAGCGACTCAGCTTGCTAAGGTTTTTAAAGAAAACGGTTGTAGGGGATGTATTTATTCATCCGTTAAAGAGGCTTTAATTATAGCTAAACAAAGCGCGTCCCAAGATGATGTTATCTATGTTGGTGGCAGTACTTTTGTGGTAGCTGAAATAATTTAATTTTTTATAAAAAAACCTTTTGTGAATTGAAAAACTAAACTATATTTGCACACCTTCAAGAGGGCGCATAGCTCAGTTGGTTCAGAGCACCTGGTTTACACCCAGGGGGTCGGGGGTTCGAATCCCTCTGCGCCCACAGAATAAAAAAATCCACTCATTTGAGTGGATTTTTTTATTACAGCTGGTTTGTAAAGTAAAACTTTAAACTAACATAGTCACAGGATTTTCAACATAGCCTTTCAAGGTTTGTAAGAACTGTGCGCCTGTTGCTCCATCTACTGTTCGGTGATCGCAAGCAAGGGTTAGTTTTATAGTGTTTCCAACCACTATTTGACCATTTTTAACCACTGGTTTTTGAATAATGGCTCCTACGGATAAAATCGCTGAGTTGGGTTGGTTTATAATTGATGTAAAACTCTCTATTCCAAACATCCCTAAGTTGGATACGGTAAAGGTGCTACCATCCATTTCTTGAGGGGTTAGTTTCTTGTTTCGTGCACGGCCTGCAAAATCTCTTACGGCAGTGCCAATTTGAGGTAAGCTTTGCTCGTTTGCAAAACGAACAACAGGTACTACTAAGCCATCTTCTACAGCAACGGCAACACCTACATGTACGTGGTTGTTGAGTTTCATTCGATCTGCAAACCACTGTGAATTTACTTGTGGATGCTCACGTAAAGCCAATGCACATGCTTTAACAATAATATCGTTAAATGATATTTTAGTGTCTGGTACAGTATTGTATTGCGCTCTAAAGGCCATAGCATTATCCATGTCAAACTCTACATTCAAATAATAATGCGGGGCTGTAAATTTAGATTCGCCCAAACGTTTCGCAATGGTTTTACGCATTTGCGAGTTTTTAATTTCTTCAAAGTCTTCTTGTCCCGTTGGTACAAATTTTGCGGCACTTGAAATATTAGCTCCAACAACAGGTTTATAGCTGTCT
>OJFP01001231.1_pt1 | contig 13535 bp, 12 predicted proteins | sample 1594141 | NCBI WGS metagenome assembly OJFP01 (sample SAMN05416843, study PRJEB24817) | seawater metagenome | isolation source: Sea water | place: Canada:Atlantic | collected 2013-07
CTATCCTCTTCGTCGGCAGCGTCAGATGTGTATAAGAGACAGGTCGAAGTAATTGCTGAACGTTGCGTAGCTGCAGCTGCCGACTGGAGCTGGTTTCACGAAAAACTGACCCCCGGTCAGGCACAGGCCTGGATGCTGCAACACTCGATCCGTAATCGCCTGTTCAGTTCCGTTTGGCGCCCCGCATGGATGAGCCGCTGCCCGGACCAGGCGATTGTCCGTAAAACCATCGGTCAGATGCTTGAAGAGCTGGTTTACGATAAAGGTATCGAGGCTGCGCACACCAAAATTCTCTGGGAAATGGGCCGCACCATCGGTCTCACTGACGAGCAGCTCAATAACGCTCAGCCGGTACCCAAGGTAGATCTTTACAACAACATCACCGAGAACCTCTGTCGCAACCGCCACTGGATTATTGGCTGGCTCTCCACCTCGCTAGAGGAGTTTGTGCTCACCGCCTATGAAGGCCAGACCAGCATGGATTACCGCAAATGGCAGTCTGACCTGGGGCTAACGGAGAAGCAGGTGTTTTTCTTCTCCTACCACCAGATCGCCGACATGGAGCATGCCGGTAAAAAAGTCTGGCGACCCATTCGTAGCCACGTTACCACCGACGAACTAGCCGAAGACGTATTAGCCGGGCTCGATACGGCCCTCAATGCCGCCACCCTGTTTTATGAAGGCATCAAAAAACTGGGTAACGAACTCGATGCTGCCGGGGCAAAAATCCCTAACGCCGCCTGACAACCATCAGAACGACCGGACAGGCGATAAAGCCCGGTTAGCCAGATTTGTAACGAGGAGAAATCATCATGACCACAGCCAACGAAATTCAAAGCAACATTACGCGCATTCTCGACCAGGGTGCCGAAGCAGTTAACAAGGTTATTCAGGCCTATATTGCCAACCGCACGCCGGAGCGTGACATGAACTGGCTCTGCCTGCAGATGGGTAAGGAGTTCGGTGCCATCATGCTGCATTCCGACAAAGCCAAAGAGGCCATTCGAAACGGCGCCGATGGCCGCGAGATGGATGCCTATTTTGAAACGGTGAAAGAGGAAGTTGCCCACTTTCAGGCCTATTACAACCTGGTCAACCGGACCATCGGTGAGAACACTGAAATTCCGGTGCCGGATGTCTATCGGTACGTCGTCGCGAATGTTGAAAATGGCCAGATGGCCCTCGATGACTCCATGCTAGCAATGAAAGATCGCTGGCCGGAACATCATAAGTACCTGGCCGGGCATGTCCCCTATATCAAGACCCAGCACCCCTGGGTTGCGCAAATTTTTGGCGCAACGCTGGAAGGCGCCGCGGGCGGCTGGCACTGGTGCATGAGCCAGTTGCCACCCCATGACGACTTCTTCAAGCAGGCCGCTAAACTTCAGGAAGGCATCGCCATCGACGAACTCGAACACGGGCCGGAAGAACTCGCCAACCTCTGCAACGAGTATTCGGATGACTTCAATGTGGACCTGGATGAGCTCTACAGGCAGCTGCGTCTGGCCCGTTGTCAGGAAGTTAAACAGCGTAATGAGCAGTTTCTCCACCCGCTGAGCGACGACGAAGTTGAAGAAATCTGCCAGTCGCTGATCAATGACAGCCTTGACGGTTTTAATCTCTACAGCAAAGCCGCCTGAACGTTAAAAGGCCGGACCAGGGAGGTCCGGCCTTTTTTGTAGTTAGTCCTAATTAAACGGTAACTCTCGCGATGAATGCACCCAGCACTCCCTTAGCCGACCTCTTCGAATGGCCCAATGCCATCAACGAAGTCCCCAAAGCCGTCTACTTGCGAGAAGATATTTACCAGCTGGAACTGGAAAAACTCTTCTATGGACCCATCTGGCAGCCAGTGGCTCATGTCAGCGAGGTACCCAATGTTGGCGATTATAAAACCCTCGCGGTAGGCGAAAAGCCGATCCTGATTATTCATGGCGAAGATGACAAGGTGCGCGTATTCCAGAACGCCTGCACCCACCGTGGCACCGAACTGGTGACCGGCTTTATGGGCAACAAAACTGAATTTGAATGCCCCTACCATCGCTGGATTTTTGACGACAAAGGGGCCCTGCGGGTCTGCCCTGGTGACGATGATTTCCCTGAAGATTTCACCAAAGAGAAATTCGGCCTTGCTGAAATCACTACCGAGAATTTTTTCGGACTACTGTTTGTCACCCTCGAACCTGAAAATGCCCCTCCGCTGCTCGATTATCTGGGGCGCACCGCTGAGCACCTGCAGCAGGTCCTAGGCGGTGATGGTCGATTAAAACTGCTCGGCTATCAAAAGGTTATTTACAACGCCAACTGGAAAGCCTACCGCGACAACGACGGTTACCACCCACCGCTGCTTCACGCCGCCTTTCGTTTGCTCAACTGGCAGGGTGGCAAAGGTTTCTGCGTGGTCGAACCCAACGGCAACATCGCCCTGGTATCCCAGCTTAAAGAAGCCGCCAAAACGGGCTTTCTTAAAGATGAAGGTATCCTGGAGTTCCGCGACGTTAATCCGGCGCAGGGCTCCTACGTGGTTGCGCCGAGTCTAATGACCGTAGCCACCAAACACCTGGACATGATCAACCTGCGTTTTCCGATACCGCGCGGTGTTGGCAAGACCGAAGTTCACTGGGCCTATTTTGCCCACGCAGACGATGATGAACAGATGGTTAAACACCGCCTGAATCAGTCTTCTAATCTACTCGGCCCCAGCGGACTGGTCAGTCTTGAAGATGCCGCGGTGTTCCAACGTATCCAGCGCGCGGCGACGACTTCGCCAGCTAACTCCTATTTTCTTAAAGGGATCGTCGAAGGATTTGATGCGGCCAATGGCGCGCAGAATGATGAAGTCGCTAACACGGTATTCTGGGAGTATTACCGCAAAACCCTCGGATTTCCGCGAAACGAAGCCCGAAACAATTAGAAGGCTTGAAAGCGTCGGTAATCCGTTGCGAACCGATAAACCAATAATAAAGGTGACTCTCGGGATAAACCCCCGTCCAGTTTGCATAGCTGCGCCGGGACGCGTCACCGATCTAGCAGCCGAGGGCACATCAGTGCCCTGCAGAAAACCGGTTGACAGGCCATTAAGATCTGCCCGCCCGGAATATATGCACCACTAGATCGAGAACGAGCTAGAACAAGGAGGAGGAGCATGGGTTGCGACTATAACCCGCTGGTTATCGGTCAGTTTTCCGAAACTAAGGAAGATCACGCCACCGTCAACCTCGCCGCCGTTGAGGTGATTAGCCTCGCTCCGGCTGTTCGTAATACTTACAACACCAAACCCTTTCCAGGCTTTAGCTTTGTCGATCCATAGAACTTTGGCATCGATTGAGATGAAAACCGGGCAGCACTCATCGCCTTCTGTCCTATGAAGTCGATGCACTATTTCAGCGCTGACGCGCACAAAAACGTGGAGATTGGACTCGAATGAACGCCCCCCATAAATGTTCCGCAACGGTCTTACCGGATTATCATCAACCGCTCGAAGTCCGCGAACTCGACGTACCACCGGTTGAAGATGGCGGGATTATTGTCAAGATCGATCGCGCCACTATCTGTGGCACCGATCACCACATCACGCTAGGTGCATTGGCACCCATATCGAAAACCCCCTGCATCCTCGGCCATGAAATGGTTGGCATCATCGAGTCTCAGGGCAAGGGACGCGAGCAGGATGTTGCCGGCACGCCCATTATCACTGGCGACCGGCTGATCTGGGCCTATTCCTATTGTGGCAAGTGCTACTACTGTGCAGTGGCCCACGAACCAACGCTCTGCACTAATTTCACCCCCTACGGCTACGCCGATTCCACCGTGCATCCCTATGTAATTGGTGGTTTTTCCCAATACAACTACATATTGCCGGGATGCCACGTGGTGAAAGTGCCGGATGAGGTGCCCAGCCACTGGGCATCCTCGGCCAGCTGTGCACTGCGGACTATCATGCACGCCACTGACCGGGTTGGCGGTATACGGCCATCGGATACAGTGGTTGTCCAGGGCAGTGGACCAGTCGGACTCTACGGCGTGGTGGTTGCCCGGGCCATGGGGGCCAAAAACGTCATTAATTTTGGCGCACCAGAAGCGCGACTACAGGTGGCTAAATCCTTCGGCGCAGACGCAGTTTGCAATATTGAAACCACCGACAACGCCCAACGTGCCGAACAGGTTATGCAGATGACCGATGGTCGTGGTGCGGATGTAGTGCTGGAGTGTTCTGGCTCCCACTTTGCTCAGGAAGAGGCTTTCCAGATCGTCCGCCCCGGCGGTCGTATCGCCATGGTTGGCGCCGGCGATCCCAAGCCCATGTCCATCCCCGGTATGGCTTTTATCGGCAAACAGGTCATGGTCACTGGCATCCGCAGCGCCGGCATCCAGTATTACCGCGAGGCACTGGAATTTCTCGCCGTGCAAAAAAACAACTTTGATTTCGATCTAATGTTTGGCGACACCTACTCATTGGCGGAAATCCCCGCCGCCATGGAGAAAATGGCCGCACTGGAAGAAATCAAACCCATTGTTGATCCGTTCAAATAAGTGGCTAGCCAATAATAATTGAACCGACACCAGAACGCTTTTTAGAGAGGAGAGCATCACCATGTCCGCAGTCAGCAAAGAGATCGCCGCCCAGAGCGATGTACCCGTCGATTTTCGAGAACACCTGGATAATCTTCGCAGCGCCGGCCTGTTAAATGAAATCGACGCCCCCATCAGCAAGGAGACCGAAGCCCACCCGCTGGTTCGGTTGCAGTTTCGTGGCCTAAAGGAAGAACAGCGCAAGGGCTTTCTGTTCTCCAACGTCCACGACGCCGACGGTAAAACCTACGACACCCAACTGGCCATCGGCTGTCTGGCCGGATCGCGGGATATTTTCTCAATCGGCATCGGCGTAGAACCGGGGAACGATTTACTCGAACTGGTGGCCAATGCCATTGCCAACCCCATCAAGCCTGAAGTCGTAAAAGATGCGGTCTGTCAGGAGGAGGTGCATATCGGCGACTCGCTGACCGAGCACGGTGGCCTCGGCGAGTTTCCGATTCCCATCTCCACGCCGGGATTTGATAACGGCCCCTACACCACCTTCTCCCATTGGGTGACCAAAGACCCGGATACGGGCATTTACAACATTGGTAACTACCGCGGTCAGGTAAAAGCGGAGGACCGTATCGGTTGTTTCACCAACCCGCCTCAGCACCTCGGGCTGCACTGGGCCAAATGCCACGAAAAAGGCATCCCGCTGGAAGCCTGCCTGGTGATCGGCGTGCCGCCTTATGTCTCTTATGCTGCCAACACCAAGCTCCCCTACGAGGCGGATGAGATGGAGGTGGCCGGCGCCCTCTCTGGCAAACCGTTACCAGTAGTCCAGGCCAAAACCGTCGACCTGGTCGTGCCGGCTTACGCCGAGATCGTTATTGAAGGCAAAATCAGCACCACCGAGCTCGAACCAGAAGCGCCCTTTGGTGAAACCCACGGTTTTATGTCCCAGCCGGTGAATGCCTATTTCATGGAAATCACCGCCATCACCCATCGCAAAAAACCGATCTGGTGCTCCATTCTTAGCCAGTTCCCGCCCTCAGAAAGCACCAAGTTACGCGGTATTTCGTTTGAATCTACTTTCTTCAAACACCTCAAATATGACTGCAACATGTCCGGTATTCTCGACGTACATTTCCCCGAGGCCACCTCGAGCTACTACACCTGCATCATTAAAATGAAGCCAACCACCAAGGCCGATCCCTGGAGCGCGCTTAACGCTGCCGCCGGTTTTGATCCCTTTATCAAAAACTTCATCGTCACCGACGAAGATGTCGATATCCGCAACCCGGAGATGGTTTACTGGGCCATCGCTACCCGTGCAATGCCCCACCGGGATATGCGCATTATTGACGGCCGAATGTCGGCCATGGACTTCTCCGCCATCGAAGCGGAAGAGGCCGAAGGTTTCAAGTACATGGAACCCAACGGCTCCAGCGCGATTCTCATCAACGCCTGTCGACCCTGGGATTACCCACCCACTGCCCTGCCCAAAAAAGAGTTCATGGAAAACGCCATCGAACGGTGGCAGGAACTGGGCCTGCCGGAACTGGACCTGAAAAACCCCTGGCACGGTTACGACCTGGGATTCTGGTCAGAGCAGTGCGAAGAAGAGGCACAGCTTGCGGTAGAAGGTCGTCACTACGAGATTGGCGAACGTTCTAAACAGCGCCGTGTGCCGGTGACAAAGAAAAACACAGGGTTGATCTAAGTTTAAATCCACCCAACTAACTCTCTATGACAGACTGACCAACCTTTATTTAATAGGGCGACTAAACCGATTTATTCCTAAAATCACTAAAAACCTTGATTGCTAACCCCGTAAAAGCGTATAAGCCGCACCCCCTTTACATATACTAGCTATTCCGACTGAATTCGAGAAACCATCGATGAAAATTTCCATTTTAGGGACGCGGGGGGTCCCGGCTAATCATGGTGGTTTTGAGACGCTTGCAGAAAAACTATCCCTTTATTTGTGCAAAGAAGGGTGGGACGTAACCGTCTATTGTCAAAATTCAGGAAACAATCAAATTAGCGAAACGGAATGGAATGGAATTCGGCTTGTTGAAATAACAGTTCCCGGCGAAGGCCCACTATCAACAATACTCTTTGACTGGAAAGCGACTCTTCATTCTCTAAAAGAACGCCAGAGCATATTGACTCTGGGATATAACACCGCCTTGTTCGGGATTTTTCACCGCCTATTTAATTTGCCAAACGTGTTAAATATGGATGGGGTCGAGTGGAAACGAAAAAAATGGTCAGCTTCCGCACGCCTCTGGTTCCGCCTTAACGAACGAATTGGCGCACGGATCGCTACACATCTGATCGCTGACCATCCAGGAATCGCAGATCATCTGACACAGCGTTACGGTAAAAAAATTCAGTCAAAATTATCCGTCATTCCATACGGGGCGGATCAGGTCGATAGAACCGGACTTGAAACACTGACGGCTTATGGCTTAACCCCCGGGAAATACGTACTGATTATCGCTAGACCGGAACCAGAAAACTCCATACTGGAAATGGTACGCGCTTACGCAAGTCAAGCACGCGGTATACCCCTGGTGGTGTTGGGGAATTACTCAGAAACTCACCCTTACCACCGTGAAGTATTAAACGCTGCCACTGACGAAGTGCGGTTCCTCGGCGCCATTTACGACCGTGAAAAAGTCCAGGCGTTACGCCGACACACCGCCCTTTATTTGCACGGACACCAAGTCGGCGGCACTAATCCATCATTGGTGGAGGCATTAGGCTGTGGGAATCCGGTGCTCTCTCATGACAACCCCTTTAACCGCTGGGTTGCCGGCAATGGCAATTACTATTTCAACGAAAAAAACTGTGCTTCAGTGATCGGGGAGCTCCTCGACCAACCCCACCTCCTGATCAGAGCCGGGAAATTTAGCTCGGACCGGTTTAATGCTCTTTTTCAGTGGCCACCCGTCCTGGAAAGTTACCGAAAGTTGCTGGAAAGTTGCGTGAAACAACCGAACGAAGCATTAAAAAACCAAACATTTCCGAGTCTGTGGCCATCTACACTTTTGAAAACACCAGAAAAAAATCCGAATGACTAGTGTCCCAACGCCCACGCGATAGAAGGGTTGATAGTATTTTCATCCCGTAGGAAAAACCCCGGTACAACACATTTCTCTCCGCCACATAGGCTTCAACTGGACCCTTGTATGAGTATAAGAGCACCTGCTTAAGTCCTAACATTTCGGATCGATTAACTAGTTGTCCCGGAAACATCTCTTTAGCCATAGGCGTAGGAAATGGGCCGCGTCCATTGACTCCAGCTTGCTTATCACCAATGAAGTAGCGATAAAACCAGACATGCATTCGATGAGGTGTAAGCCGTGTCACCATACCTTTAAACGACCAGGGATGTGGAGCCGCTAACACTAACAGCCCACCTTCGTTCAACGCATTCGCCATCCTATCAACGGCAGCACCAGGGTCATCCAGGTGTTCCAGCACATCCCAACAGATCACTAAATCATAACTATTTTTCAGTAAGTCGTAGGTTTGAAGGTCTCCGACAATTTTTTCGTCAAGCTTGTCATTTCGATCAAGTTGTTCCTCGGATATATCAATACCAACTACCCATCGATCTTCAGGCAACTGAATCTGGGTACATGACCCACACCCGGCTTCTAGCACACGAAGTGGAGAAGCCCGGGAAAGAAGCTGCTCAAGTACCTGCTGCAATCCCGAATTCGGCTGAGAAAAATCTACATTTTCAATCTCTACGCCCACCCCGTTCGAGTCAAGCCCACCAGAAAAAGTCATACGCGGTAACTCAACCAGGTTATTGAAAGTGCGGGCAAATCGATGGCGTCATCATAACTACGTGGGTCCAGAGTCTGCCACTGCACGTCCGTGGAAAGATCAAAAGGGGTGCTTGCCTGGAGGCGGCGAATGCTCTTCAGCTCCGCTGTAGTATTCGAATTAATAGTCGCTTCAAGGGCAGAGGAACTATTGAGGTGCTTGTTGATAACAAACAACTGGAGACCGCCATCAGCAACGGTGGCAAAGGCCCTGACTAACGGGGTGCCCTGTCTTGACGGAACCATCCCCACAGCTGGGCTATCAAACTCTGGTCCCTCGACGGTTACTTTAACTATCTCGCCAAAAAGAGTCTTGCCAAACGCCTGTAATACTGGGTAAGCCCACCGTGTATCACCGTCACGGTCGATAACACCAAAAAACCAGTTATCTAGTAATGACCAATGGTTAGCAAACAATAAATCCGGTTCCTGCGAAAAAGTAACCAGCAAATCAAATATATAAGCCGCGTTTGCATACGACGCCAGGTATTCATCCGTCGCGCCCTTCCCAAAGGTAAATACATTGTTGTATTCAGTCACTGCAATTTTAGGTTGAGTCTTACGATAGTATTGCTGTAAGTCTTCTCGCGTCTGCTTAAAGTCCTCCTCAACTACTCGATAAGCAGCGGCGGAAGCGTAATAAAAGGCCTCGTCACCAGGAACCTTCTTGTAAGCGAACGGAAGATAAGCGTTGTGGACAGCGACAAAATCCACCTGCTCCGTCAATGCTGACAACATTTTGGCGTTATATCCCTGGAAGGGAGTTGCGTGGACCCCTCCAATTTTGTCACTACGCATAGGGACACCAATTGATGCGCCGTCAACCTTACCCCTGATCATTCGAATCGCACGGTTTGCCAATTCTGCAAACTGCTCCGGTTTAACTTTAAGCGTAGGCTGCTCATCTGGATCGAGGTAGGGCTCATTACCAATTTCCCAAAAAGCCACTTCTGGGGGCGAGTGATTTGCCAGGTAGTCAACCCACGGTTCTAACTCTCCTACGGATTGAGTAATAACGTTGAGACTGATAACCGGCCGAGCACCCACCTCCCTGCAAAGGCGTAATAATTCAGGTGTTCCAAAACGGACTGTCTTCAACTGATTATCAAAAAAAGCACGATTCTGCTTTCGATTTGCGACTGGTCCGACACTGTTTCGCCAATCGAACAGATCCGTGTGAGAACCGCCAGGGTACCGGATCAAAGTCGGAGCCAACAGATCAATTAGTTTTAGTTTGCGCTCATTAAAATCACCATTTAATTCGAGCAGTCCATCACCATTTTGAACCCACTGAATATTCGTGCCCAGCACCGCCCGGTTCGGCGTTCCAACAGTAACAGCAGTATCGACAATGAGCCGCGAACTAAACGGGCCCTCGGATACTGGCGAGGGTTTTTGGCTTGCTTCTTGCCCAGGACCTGGCCCAAAAATTTCCACCAGAAAATCATTCCATTCGGCTTCGGCCGGCAGGCTGACCAACAGCAACGCTATTGCGCATAATGAAGCCGCACATAGTCGCTGACCCATCAGGCGGATGGCAACGTAAATGTCATATCGAGAAGTTAGCATTGAAAACAACCTCACCTTTTCTTCACCAAACCCATCATCCAGGGATTAAGTCCACTACCCAAACCAACTCCCGGGAGGTATTTGATATAGCTGTCTGCCAACTTACGAAATATTGCTGGCACCCTACTAAAGCTAACTAATCCATCAATACGGCATGGAACAATATCGCAATCAAAGTCGTTCAAGTACCTGCGCAGGTCACCATAGCCCCATAAAAAATTATCTCCCCAGGGCGAATGAACAGTAAATCCTAGATACTTACTTAACTTTTTCACCAGAAAGGACGCCCTTGAATCCGGCCCGTGGGCAAAATCCACTGGGAAGTTCTTGTTCGGTCCGCCAACCAGTAGATGCCCACCGACTGCGGTGACCCGCATCAATTCAGCAAGCCATCGTTGACGAATATCGTGATAGTTCGCCTCCCGATTCGCGTGTCCATCCGTCGTACCGACATGCTCAATTACACCAAAGGAAAAAACGAAATCAAAACTATCATCAGCAAAAGGCAGGCGAAAGTCAGCGGGATCAGTCACTATAAATCGGTCGCGCGGCAACCCTTGCTGCGCCCAGTGAGGGACAACGCCCGCAAGGTCCGCTCCATAAGCGTCATACCCCCTATCAAGCAACTCACTAGCCATGACACCAACACCACACCCCACGTCCAGTACCGATTTCACATCCAGCCTTGAGAGCATCGGCACCAGGTATTGCTCCACCTTTTCTCGATTAGTCGCAATCTGATCGGCGGCATACTCTAGGGTAGTGGAGTCTGGCGCCTGGAGCACCGTCGCAGAGGTCGACACATAGCCCATCAACTCACGTTCTACACCAACAAGCTTCATTAACGTAATCCCACTTAGCCAATTATTTTGCGTTGATTTTACTCGCGCTCTAGCACACTAACACCAGATCAGACTAATGACTGATACACAGACAAAGTCCGTCGCGCTGCCTCGTCCCAACTAAAAAGTCTAGCTCGTTGCTTGCCCTTTTCAGCCAACCGCTGGCGCAGGCTCTGCTGAGTCATAAGGGCATGGAGGCCCTCGGCGATTTCGTCAACAGAATTCGGGCTTACCAATACGGCAGCATCTCCGGCAACTTCAGGCATTGAGGCGACGTTAGAAGTCAGCACCGGAGTACCCGCTGCCATCGCTTCCACAATCGGCAACCCGAAACCCTCGTAGAGAGACGGATAGGCAAACACATCAGCAAGTTTATAAAGTGCAGCCAGCTCCGCCTGAGAATCGACATACCCGAGGAATCGGGCTTTCTTCTCTAACCCCAGCTGCTGCAGTTGTTGGTATGACTCTTCGGCGCCCCACCGAGATTGGCCCACCATGTAGAGTGACCAATCCTCGGTCTGCCCCGAGTTATGGAGATTTGCAAATGCTTGTAGCAACCTGACGAGATTTTTACGTGGCTGAACGTTGCCGACTGCCAGAATGAAAGGCCGACGCAACCCGAGTTTCTCAACAACCCGGTCAGCTTCCTGCGCGGATAACGGTTGGGAAAAAACGCGGTCCACACCATTATAAGTAACGGTAATTTTTTCTTCCGGCACTTTATAGCGTTCGACAATTTCTGCTTTTGAGAAATTAGACACTGTCAATACATGCGCAGCCCGATCAATTGACCAGGGCACCAGAGTACGCATTCGCAGTCGATCAACTCGATTAAAAAAGTCGTCGTCAGTTTCGAAAGAAATGTCATGTACCGTGACGACAAATGGACAGACACTCCATTGCGGCCCAACATACTGAAAGTGGGCTACATCCGGTTTATCCGCGCGAAGACGCCTGGGTATTTCCCAGGGGATACGCACAAAGGGCGACTTCCAGCTTAACTCGCGATATTCTCCTGGCCAACTTGGGAGTTCGATACCCTTAAAGTGGTAATAGAGCCACTCTATGCCAGGTTTCTGTCGAACCATCGCATCCGTTAAATTGCTGATGTAGGTCTCATTTCCAGTGTGCCGCTGGCCAACGGTATGTATGTCTAAAGCTACTTTCACGACGGCTGCCGCTTCTTACCGACCGCAGCCGCTACCCGGTACGCAAGTTTACAATAGCCCCAGGCCGCAGCCGATCTTGCAACATAATTGGGTTTTTTTTCTCTTCGGCTTACCCACGCCAATAGTTGATAGAGAACGCCTCTAAATGCGAAACCAGTGATGGTAATAAGGTCAATAAAACGTGCACCAACTGGACTACCCCTCATCAAATAAAAAGCCCTGGGCCCTTTTAAAGAGTTCTGCATCACCTCATCCTTCTGCTGAGAAATACTTGCGCCCTGGATATGCACCACACTGCTGATAGGGGAGTAAACCACCTTGCCACCGGCCTGCTTCACTCGGTGGCACAACTCCATGTCTTCGCCATACATAAAAAATGCGGGGTCAAATAAAAACTCTGGGAAATCTTCCTTCCGAAGCATCATGCAGGCACCAGACACCCAGTCTACCGATACATCTGAGTCAACATCTGACTCAAGATAAAGGGAAGGAGAGCGCCATCGAGGTAACAACAATTTATCAATAAAAAAATAGTGGCAGAAAGCACTATAGACGGTTAAAAAGCTCCCCCCAGTCCAGCGCTGAAGCGTGCCATCCAGGTTCAACAACCTGCTTCCCATGACATTGATATCGGGATGCGTCTTAAAATGGTCCCAAAGCTTTGCGAGTGCGCCCGGAGGACAAATAGTATCCGGATTTAATAATAAAATATCGCTGCCAATCGCTCGATCGTAAGCCTGGTTGTTCGCCAGGCCAAAACCTAAATTATCTTTGTTTGCAATCAGGTGAATTTCAGGGAATCTACGTTTCACCATCTCGACACTCCCATCGGTCGACGCATTGTCAACAACCAGAATCTCGTAATCTCCCGCTTCACCCTCCATACTCGGTGGAATTGAGTCCAAACACTGCTCTAATAAGTCGCGGACGTTCCAGTTAACAACAATAATAGAAAGCAAAACAATTACCTTTTAATTAGCGACTAATCGTAGGCCTTGGGGGATAAACCCGGGCATTTTCTGGAATGTCTCGATCTGCGATGGCCTGCGCAGCGATTAAAGCTGAGTCGCCCACACTCACTGCCCCGGCCACCAATGCCGACGCACCCACAGAAACGCGATCAGCGAGATGCGGAGCGGATTCTAGTGATGTTCCTTGTGTTGGCTTTTCCACGTGAGGAGTAACAATAGCGCCCGCCAGAAGGGATAAACCTTCACCCGCTGTGCCATGGAAAATGACACCATAGGGGTGCGGCACATACAAACCTTTACCAATAGGGCTTTCTGGGTGAAGGCTTGCGCCCGTCAGGTACTGATTTATCAATGTCAGCACCCAGGCTATCCTCACATGGCCTCGTCGAAAGCAATGATGCGCCAAACGGTAGCCTCCACTGCATATCAAGGGAGGTGTCATTAACACGCTAATGGTTCTAAGCAACCCTGCTTTCCTTGGAAGAAACGCGCTCGCATGGCTTTTATAGGCCTGAATATCTGAATCAACCAACTGCCACAGGGAATGTGTAGACATTGTTTACGCCCTCAACCAAACCTGTCTCTTATACACATCTCCGAGCCCACGAGACCTCTCTACATCTC
>OJFP01001232.1_pt1 | contig 13519 bp, 9 predicted proteins | sample 1594141 | NCBI WGS metagenome assembly OJFP01 (sample SAMN05416843, study PRJEB24817) | seawater metagenome | isolation source: Sea water | place: Canada:Atlantic | collected 2013-07
CAAATTGTTTGTTATGGAGAACTATTATCTACAACAATAGTTAGTGAGTATCTTAATGATGTTGGGATAACTAATAGCTGGAGAGATGCGAGAGAGCTCGTAATAACAGATGCTATTTTTAGAGATGCTACAGTTAATTGGGGAGAAACAGAAAAACGTATTAAAACTGAGATAGATACTTCAAAAATAACTTTAGTTCAAGGATTTATTGCAGGAGATTTAAATGGAAATACAACCACTTTAGGGCGAGAAGGGTCTGATTTTACAGCAGGGATTTTTGCCTATTGTTTAGATGCTGAAAGTCTCACAATTTGGAAAGATGTTTTAGGAGTTTTGAATGCAGATCCAAGAGAATTTAAAGACACACAACTACTGGAGCAAATATCTTACGAGGAAACAATTGAAATGGCTTTTTATGGAGCTTCAGTAATTCATCCAAAAACTATAAAACCAATTCAAAATAAAAAAATTCCTTTAATTGTTAGATCATTTAAAAACCTCAATTCTCAGGGAACTAAAGTTACTAATGAAGCTGATATGTATCCTCATATGGCTTGTTACATAGTTAAAAAAAACCAAGTATTAGTTTCAATTTCCTCATTAGACTTTTCATTTATTGTAGAGGAAAATATCAGTGATATTTTTAAGCTTTTCCACAAATATCAACTAAAAGTAAATTTAATACAAAATTCCGCTATTAGTTTCTCAGTGTGTGTTGATAACAATCTTAATCACTTTGATCTATTTTACAATGAAATAAAAAACATGTACAAAGTATCTTTTATTAAAAATGTTGATTTATTCACTGTCAGACATTTTACAGAAAATTCGCTTGAAGGAATTTATAAACTAGGAACTTCTTTAGTATCTCAAATCAATAAAAATACTGCTCAGATTATAATTCAAAAAAAATAATTGAGTTGATTTTTATTTTTTTGGTTATGTTTGTGTTTAGTTGAAGTTTTATCTATGGAGTTAGTAACATCAAAAGAAATTGCCAAAGTAATAGGGACTGATAAATTTGGTTTTATAGGTACTTTTGTGGGATGGATTTTACTGAGATTACTTAGAATATCTAAAGTTAACAAAATATATAATAAGCACAAAGACAAAAAAGATCTCCTTTTTTTGAATGGAATTTTAGATGAATTTCAAATAGAGTTTGAGATTCCTGAAGAGGATTTAAAAAGAATACCCAAAAACGGCCCCTTTATTACAGTTTCAAATCATCCTTTAGGAGGAATTGATGGAATCCTTTTATTGAAATTATTAATTGAATACAGGCCAGACTATAAAATAATTGCGAATTTTCTCCTACATAGAATAGAACCTTTAAAGCCTTATGTAATGCCAGTAAATCCTTTTGAGAATCATAAGGATGTCAAATCAAGTTTACTAGGGTTAAAAAGTTCACTTCATCACTTAAAGAACGGTTGTCCTTTAGGAATTTTTCCGGCAGGAGAAGTATCTACATACAGGGATGGAAAGTTAATGGTTGATAAACCCTGGGAGTTAGGAGCTGTTAAGTTAATAAAGAAAGCAGAGGTACCCGTAATACCCATTTATTTTCATGCTAAAAACAGCAGGCTTTTTTATATTTTATCAAAAATTAATGATACGTTTAGAACAGCTAAATTACCTTCAGAGTTATTATCTCAAAAAAATAGAGTCATCAAGGTCAGAATTGGTAAACCTATTCCGGTTAAAGATCAATTAGAATACAAAGACATCAATTCTTTTTACGAATACTTGAGAAAGAAAACATATATGTTGGCAAATCCTTTTGTTAAAAATTCACAAAACATCCTTTCCTCTCAAAATTTAAAAATTATAATACCTCCCAAAAAAATAACTTCTCAAAAAAGTACTCAAGGCTTTATCAAAGAAGTTACTTTATTAAGAAAAAAGGATAAGAGACTTTTAGAAAGTAAAAACTATGAAGTGTTTTTTGCATCAGCCAAGGAAATACCAAATCTATTACATGAAATAGGGAGACTTAGAGAAATTACTTTCAGAGATATTGGAGAGGGAACAAACAAGTCCATTGATCTAGATAAATTTGATAAATATTACCATCATTTATTCCTCTGGGATAGACAATCGAAGGCTTTAGTTGGAGCTTATAGAATGGGTCTTGGAAAAGATATTTATAAAAAACATGGAATTTCTGGTTTTTACATTCAAACTTTATTTCGTTTAGAGCCAGAGTTACATGGTATGATGGAACGAACAATTGAAATGGGTAGGGCTTTTATTATAAAAGAGTATCAACAAAAGCCAATGCCACTTTTTCTTCTTTGGAAAGGTATTGTTCATATAACTTTAAGATATCCCGAGTATAAATATTTAATGGGTGGTGTAAGTATTAGTAATCAATTTTCTGATTTTTCAAAATCATTAATGATAGAGTTTATGAAATCACATTATTACGATCCATACATAGCTCAGTATATTCATCCCAAAAAAGAATTTAAAGTTAAATTAAAAGATGCAGACAAAGATTTTGTTTTTGATGCCGCAAAAGCTGATATGCAAAAATTTGATAAAGTAATAGATGAAATAGAGCCTGGGGCTTTAAGAATCCCTGTGCTGATAAAAAAATACGTAAAGCAGAATGCCAGATTAGTTGCTTTTAATGTAGATCCAAAATTTAATAATGCCGTTGATGGTCTAATGTATATTAAGGTTTCAGACATTCCAGAAAGTACAGTTAATCCTGTTATGGAAGAATTTCAGGCAAAATTGGAAAGAAAATTAACTGAGGAAAATAAAAAATAGCTTACTATAATCTATCTCAATAAGAGTAAGCTGAAATTCAAGTATTTAAACATTGTAAGAATTAAGAAAAAGATGTAGTTTTGCACTCAATTTTTTAAGAATTATACACTGAAATGGATATTACAAGAGAGAATATTGACGCATTAAATGCAGTTGTGAAAGTAGACATAATCGCAGACGATTATCAGCCTAAGGTTGATAAGATTTTAGTTGATTATAGAAAAAAAGCAGATATTCCTGGTTTTAGAAAAGGTCATGTACCTATGGGGATGATAAAAAAGCAGTACGAAAAATCAGTTATGATTGATGAAGTAAATAAGCTTTTACAAGATTCTTTAAACAAATATCTTACTGAAGAAAAAATAGAAATTTTAGGAAATCCAATTCCTAGAAGCCAAGAAAACTTTACTTGGGATACCAAGAATTTTTCTTTTGAGTTTGAACTAGGTTTAGTTCCTCAGTTCGAAGTTAATTTAACTTCAAAAAAGAAAATAACTCAATATGTCATTAATGCAGATGACTCTCTAATAGATAAAGAAGTAGAAAATCTACAATCTCGTTATGGAAAAATGTCTGCAGTAGATACTATTAATGAAAATACAAATGTTACGGGTACTTTTGTTAACGAAGAAAAAGAGATTGAAAATAAATCTACCATTAATCTATCTGATGTAAAAGGAAAAACAAACTTAAAAAAGTTTGTGGGTTGTAAAGTGGGCGATGTTATTGAATTAAAGACAAAAGGTTTGTTTTCTGAGGATTCAAAACTAACAGGAGCTCTTGGTCTATCAAATGACGAAATAGAAGACTTAAACATAAAGGTTTCGTTTACTATAGAAGAGACTACTGAAATTGAATTAGCTGATTTGGATCAAGAGTTATTTGATAAATTATTTACTGATGGAAGTGTAAAGTCAGTCACCGAGTTGAGAAATAAGATTAAAGAAGATGCAGAAAAACAATTTTTACAACAAGCTGATCAACAATTATTAAATTCAGTTACAGAATTTTTAATTGATAATACCAGTTTTGAATTACCTTCAGAATTTTTACAAAAGTGGCTAGCTACAGCAGGAGAAAAACAATTAACTTCAGAACAAGCGGCTGAGGAGTATAATAAATCAGAAAAAGGGTTACGTTATCAATTAATTCAAGAGAAAATATTAAAAGAAAATGATATTAAATTGGATTATGAAGAGTTAAAAGACTACGCGAAAGGGTTTATAAGAACTCAGATGGCACAGTTTGGAAATATGAATCCAGAAGACGCAGAGTTAGAGGATATTGCAAATAGGATTCTTGGAAATCAAGAAGAAGCAAAAAAACTACAAGATCAATTATTAAGTCAAAAATTAATGACTTTTTACAAAGAGAAAATGACGTTTAAAACAAAAAAAGTAAATTATGAAGGCTTTATAAAAGAAGTTTATAAGTAATTTTAACTTTCAAAAAAGTAAAAAAACTTCTCATTTGAGAAGTTTTTTTTGCTTTGTAGAGTTTTAAAATTATTCACTAATAGTTACTATCTTTACAAGTATAATTTTTTAAAAAAATAAATCAATGGATTACGGAAGAGAATTCGAGAAATTTGCAACTAAACACCAAGGAATTAGTAGCACATATTACAATCAGTTAATTACAAATATGACTCCTAATATTATAGAAGAGCGCCAATTAAATGCTGTTGCAATGGATGTTTTTTCTCGTTTAATGATGGATAGAATTATTTTTTTAGGAACAGGCATTAATGACCAGGTGGCAAATATTATCCAAGCTCAGTTATTGTTTTTAGAAAGTGTAGATTCTTCAAAAGATATTTCTATATATATTAATTCACCTGGTGGTGGAGTATATGCAGGATTAGGAATCTATGATACTATGCAATTTATAAAGCCAGATGTAGCAACAATTTGTACAGGAATGGCAGCATCTATGGGAGCAGTTTTGATGTGTGCAGGAGAAAAAGGAAAACGTTCAGCGCTTCCACATTCTAGAGTAATGATTCATCAACCACTAGGTGGGGCTCAAGGACAGGCATCAGACATCGAGATCACTGCACGTGAGATAATGAAATTGAAAGATGAATTGTATCAAATAATTGCAAAGCATTCAGGACAGACGGTAAAAAAAGTACATGATGATTCTGATCGAGATTATTGGATGAAGGCAGAAGAGGCGAAAGCCTATGGTATGATTGACGAAGTTTTGGTAAGAAAGTAACTACTATAAATTTAATAGTAAAGTAGTAATGGCAAAAGAAGAAAATTTAGAATGTTCATTTTGTGGGCGAAAAAAATCTGAAACAGATTTATTAATTGCAGGTATGGATGCTCATATTTGTGATAAATGTATTGAACAAGCACATGGTATCGTTGAAGAAGAAATTTCAGAAGCCTCTACAGGAGTTTTAGCAAAGGAAATTATTATCAAGAAACCTTTGGAAATTAAATCTTTTTTAGATCAATATGTAATTGGGCAAGATGAAACAAAAAAAGCAATGTCTGTTGCGGTATACAACCACTACAAAAGACTTACTCAGGTAAATGATGAAAATGAGGTGGAAATTGAAAAAAGCAATATTGTTTTAGTTGGTGAAACTGGAACAGGAAAAACATTAATAGCTCGTAGTATCGCTAAAATGTTAAATGTTCCTTTTTCCATTGTAGATGCTACTGTGCTAACCCAAGCAGGTTATGTAGGTGAAGATGTAGAGAGTATCTTAAGCAGATTGTTACAAGCAGCAGATTATGATGTGGATAAAGCCCAAAAAGGAATTGTTTTTATTGATGAAATTGATAAAATTGCTCGTAAAGGAGATAATCCTTCAATCACAAGAGATGTTTCTGGAGAAGGGGTTCAACAAGCATTATTAAAGCTGCTAGAGGGCTCTGTTGTTAATGTAGCTCCTAAAGGAGGCAGAAAGCATCCTGAACAAAAATTCATAGAAATTAACACAAAAGATATTTTATTTATTGCTGGTGGAGCCTTTTCTGGAATCGATAAAATGATTAGTAAAAGATTAAATATGCAGGCTGTTGGTTATAGTGCATCAATAGAAGAGGATAAAATTGATGAGGAAAACTTACTTCAGTATATCATTCCATCAGATCTTAAATCATTTGGATTAATACCTGAAATCATTGGTCGATTACCAGTTTTAAGTTACATGAATCCTCTAGATGCAGAAATCTTAAGATCAATTTTAACAGAACCTAAGAACTCAATTATTAAACAATATGAAAAACTTTTTTCAATGGATGACGTAGATTTTACTATTGAAGAAGGTGCTTTAAATTATATTGTAGGAAAAGCAGTTGAATATAAATTGGGAGCAAGAGGGTTGCGTTCACTTTGTGAGGCGATTCTTACAGATGCGATGTTTGAATTACCCAGTTCAGATGAGAAACAACTAATTGTTACGAAAGATTATGCAGAAGAAAAAATGACAAAAACTACCCTTAAAAAACTAAGAGCAGCCTCTTAATCTTTAGATGTTAAATAACATATTTACCTCATTAATTAAATTAGTGAGGTTTTTTAATTTTCAAATCATTCAAAATTTCTAATTACTATATTTGTTTTAACTTTTCCAAGTCTATTTTAAATGATATCAAGAAGTACCATCGATCGAGTTTTTGAAACTGCCCGTGTAGAGGAGGTAATTGGTGAGTTTGTTCAATTAAAAAAAGCAGGAAGTAACTTTAAAGGATTAAGTCCTTTTACTGATGAAAAGTCACCATCTTTCATGGTCTCACCAGTAAAACAAATATGGAAAGATTTTAGTACAGGTAAGGGGGGTAATGCAGTTTCTTTCCTGATGGAACACGAACATTATTCTTATCCTGAAGCCATTAAGTTTCTTGCTAAAAAATACAATATAGAAATTGAAGAAACAGTTCAGTCAGATCAAGAAAAGGAGCAGATGAATGAAAGGGAAAGTATGTTCTTGGTCTCAAATTTTGCTAAAGAATATTTTCATGATATTTTATTAAATTCAACTCAAGGAAAAGCAATAGGTCTCTCCTATTTTAAGGAAAGAGGTTTTAGTGACGATAGTATTAAAAAGTTTGATTTAGGATATTGTTTGGATAATTGGGATTCTTTTACAAATGAAGCATTAAAAAAAGGGTATGATATAAAATACTTGGCAAGTACAGGGGTTACTATTGTAGGAGAAAACAAACAATTTGACCGTTTTAAAGGACGTGTGATGTTTCCCATTCACAGTATGTCTGGGCGAATTTTAGGTTTTGGAGGAAGAACCCTATCAAGTGATAAAAAAACTGCTAAATATGTAAATTCTCCTGAAAGTGATATCTATCATAAAAGTAAAATTTTATATGGAATCTATCAAGCAAAAAAAGAGATTGCCAAACAAGATAATTGCTATTTGGTAGAAGGGTATACAGATGTTATTTCTTTCTATCAGTCAGGTATTGAGAATGTCGTTGCGTCATCAGGTACTGCATTAACCTCTGATCAGATTAGATTAGTTCACAGGCTCACAAAAAACATTACTGTTTTATTTGATGGAGATGCTGCTGGAATTAGAGCATCTTTAAGAGGAATAGATTTAATACTTGAGCAAGGAATGAATGTAAAAGTTGTTACTTTTCCTGATGGAGATGATCCAGATAGTTTTGCAAAAAAACATTCCGAAGCTTCTTTGAGAGAATATCTAGAAGAATCTTCGCAAGACTTTATCAATTTTAAAGTTTCACTTTTAATGAAAGACGCGAATAATGATCCTGTGAAAAAGGCAGGTTTAATTCGCGATATTATGACTAGTATTTCTAAAATTCCAGATAGTATTCAACGTGAAGTTTATGTGCAAGAATGTTCACGAATTATGGAAATCTCAGAACGTGTTTTATTTAGTGAATTAGCACAATTGATTTCAAAAAACACTCAAGATTTCAAAAAAAATCAGCAAAAAGAAAAACAATCATTTGAGGTTGTAAAAAAGCAAACTGAACAATTAAAAGAGGTAAATTCTTTGTTTATTTTGGAAAGAGAAATTATAAGAATTTTATTACTATTTGGAAATCAAGAAACAGATTTTGTAGATTTTATAGAAGTTGAAGATGAGGATGGAGTGATACATTTAGAAAAAGAAAAATACACAAATCAGGTTTCTAAAGAGTTGTATTTGAATCTTCAAGATGATGAAATAGAGTTTTCAAATGAAATTTTCCAAAGTATTTATTATGAAATGATTCATCAATTAAATCAAGTGGATAAGATTGAAATGGAATCCTTTATAAACCATTCAAATCCTGATATATCTTCAATTGTAACCTCAATTTTAATGGATGATGAAAAATATACATTAAGTGATTGGAAGCGAAAAAATATTTTTGTTACTGAATCAGTAGAGGTGTTGTCAAAGTTAGTATCTGATGCTATTTTAAATTTAAGAAGAATTCTTATTGATAAAAAAATACAGCAACTTATAAATCCAAGTGATGGGGTAGCTGCTCAGAATATTGACTTAGAAATGATTCAAAACTATACAGAATTAAAAAAACGATTATATAATAAATTAATGAGAGTTGTTTAAAAAATTAAAAAATCCCCTAAATGAACAAAATTATTCTCCTTGTAAGGTCTTTTTTCCAAATTATTTTATCACCATTAGAAATATCAAAATGCCAAAGACGCAGAAAGTTATTAAGAGCAAAAAAAATATTAAAATCTACTAAATTATTGTAGTTTTTTTGGAATCATACAAACAGGTATTGGATTCATTTTATGCTGATTAGATTTGTTTAAATTCAGATAGGTTTTATAAACCTCTTTTTGCCTTCCATGAAACTCACTAATATTTCTACCAGTTTCTATGGTATTCATAGCCCATTCTAACTCGTCATAACTAGCACCCATTTGATCCTCATCAGTTCTGTCATCTCCCCATAAGCCATCTGTTGGAGGAGCTTTTTGAATTTCTTCATTTATTTTTAAAAAACTAGCAATAGCATATACCTCAGATTTCATTAAATCTGCTATTGGACTTAAATCTACACCGCCATCTCCATATTTTGTGTAAAATCCTACACCAAAATCTTCAACTTTATTTCCTGTTCCTGCAACTAATAAATTATCTAAACCAGCAAAATAATATAGGCTAGTCATTCGTAATCTAGCTCTAGTATTAGCTAAACTCATAAAGCGATCATCTTCATTATCTACTTTTGGCATAGCTTCTGTTAAGCTATTAAAAACAGGGGTTAAATTCACACTGGTTGAGGTTACATTTTTAAATTTATCTTTAAGAAAAGAAATATGGCGTGTTGCTCTATTGACTTGATTTTTTTCTTGATGAATAGGCATCTCTAAACATAATGTAGGGAAACCAGTTTTAGCACATAATGTGGATGTGACAGCTGAATCTATACCTCCAGAAACACCAATTACAAATCCTTTAACTCCTGCATTAGATGCATACTCTTTTAACCATGAAATAATATATTGAGTAACTTTTTCAACTTGCATAGAAAACTATTTTAGTATTTTTGACGTTCTTAACACGTAGCAAAGATACAAAGCATATGCGAAATTATTTCTTATTTTTCTTTTTGCTATTATTTTTCTATTCTTGTCAAAAAGAAGTCAAAAATAATATTGATTCTTCAAATATCGAGGTAGAATTTATGATTAATCGATTTGAACAAGATTTTTATACTAATAAAGGAGATAATCTTGAAGAACTTAAAAAGAAATATCCGTTACTATTCCCTAAAAACACTCCCGATAGTATTTGGAGGGCTAAAATTAAAGATAAAGATGAACAAGAATTATATAATGAAACTCAAAAATTATTTTCATCATTTTCTGATATTGAAACAGAATTAAGATCATTATTTCAATTCATCACCTATTACAACCCCATGTTTAACGTTCCTAATATAATTACGGGATTAAGCAATATTGATTACGATTACAGGGTTATTTATAATCAACGTTTAGTATTTATATCTCTTGATGTATATCTTGGTAGTAAACATCCTTTTTATGGTGATTTTCCAACCTATATTAAGCAAAATAATGTTCGAGAAAGAATTGTTGTTGATGTTGCTAAAGCTATTATAGATTCTCAAATTAAACCACTAACTAATAGATCTTTTCTTGCAAAAATGATTCATGAAGGAAAAAAATTATATCTCTTAGATCTGTATTTACCGTTAAAGTCCGATGTATTAAAAATTGGATACACTAATCAAAAATATGACTGGGCGGTTACTAATGAAGAGCAAGTTTGGAAATACTTCATAGAAAATAATTTATTATTTAGCACAGATACAAAATTGAATAAAAGATTTTTAGAAGATGCTCCTTTTTCAAAATTTTATTTAAGTGAAGATAAAAATTCCCCTGGTCGGATAGGACAGAGAATTGGACTACAAATTGTACGTTCATTTATGGATAATAATGACGTATCTTTGTCAAATTTATTAATAAAAAATGAAGAGGAAATCTTTAAAAATTCTAAATATAAACCAAGAAAATAATGGCCGTAGCACACACTTCTAAAATTGAATTCATTGTTGAGTTAGATGAAAATAAAATTCCTGAAAATATAAGTTGGACTGCTGAAGATGGAGGAATTGAAGGTGAATCGTCAAAAGCAATTATGTTATCTGTTTGGGATCACAAAAAAAAGGACACCCTACGAATGGATCTTTGGACTAAAGATATGCCAGTCGACGAAATGAAGCAATTTTTTCATCAAACTCTAGTCTCAATGGCTGCAAGTTTTGAACGTGCAACAGATGATCAAAAAATGACAGCTACTATGAGAGATTTCTGTGATTATTTTGCTGAAAAACTTGAGTTAAAGAAATAACACTGTTGTGTTCTCAAAAATTTAAGTTGAGATTGTTGAGTTATGAAGGTTTATTTTTCTTAAAATTTGTTTATAATCTTTATAATTATTTACAAAGTCTAATTCAGATACATCAATAATTAATGTATTAAGATGTTGCTCTGTTTTAATAAAGCCACTATAACCGTCATGGATTTTTTGCAAGTAACTGGCTTCAATATTCTGTTCGTAGTCTCGCCCCCTTTTTTTAATATTATCTAAAAGTCGATTTGTGTTTTGATATAAGTAAATGTATAAATCTGGTTTTGAAATTTCTCTATACATGATATCAAAAATCTTTCGGTACAAAGTATATTCCTCTTTCTGTAATGTTACTTGTGCAAAAATTAGTGATTTGAAAATATAGTAATCAGATACAATAAGGTTTTTAAATAAATCAAATTGAGCTAAATCATCTATTAGCTGTTGATATCTGTCTGCTAAAAAACTCATTTCTAAAGGAAAGGCAAATCGTTCTTTGTCGTTATAGAATTTTGGAAGAAATGCGTTGTCTGCAAATCGCTCTAGGACAACTTTAGCATTAAATTCGTCACTCATTAATTTTGCTAATGAGGTTTTTCCAGCCCCTATATTACCTTCAATAGCGATGTAGTTATATTTTTCGGTCAAAGGAATAGGTCTAATTAATTTAGCTGAAATCTTTTCAATTAATGAAGAGTCTGTGCTGCTATTTAAACAACTATAAAGTTGTTTTTTTTCTATGGGGTGAAGCGTGTTTTTTGCAATTTCAACTAAAGGTACCAGTACGAATTTTCTCTCTAGCATTCTAGGGTGAGGGATGGTTACTTCTTTTGAAAATATGATCTCGCTATCAAATAATAAAATATCAATATCGATCTTTCTGTCAGAATATTCATTTGTTTTTTTTCTCTCCCTACCGTGTTTTTTTTCTATTTCAAGGAGCTTCCTAAGTAAATTCTCTGGTTGAAGGTACGTTGATACGCCGATACATATATTATAAAAATCCTCTCCTTCATATCCCCAAGAACTAGTTTTATATACAGATGATATTTTTTGAATAGAACCAATGTTTTCAGCAATGTCATTTATCGCTTTCTGTAGAGTTTTTAGTTTATCTCCTTGGTTAGAGCCTAGAGATAGATATGTTAGACGTTGTATTTTCATTTTAATATTACAAAGAAACTAAATTAAAGTATATCGGTTGTATGTAAACAAAAAAATCGCCAAAAAAATTTTGGCGATTCTAAATTTATCAAAAAGAAAGATTCTAGTCTTCTTTTTCGTTTTCTTCTTTAGGTTTTCTATCGTCTCGAGGTCTTCTATCATCTCTACGATTATCACGTCCGCGATTGTCTCTACTTCCTCTCTGATCTCGCCCACGAGAGTTTTCTCTAGGTGGTCTTTCTACAAAACCTTCGGGTTTTGGTAAAATTGCTTTTCTAGAAACTTTTTCTTTTCTTGTTCTAGGATCTAAGCCAAAGTATTTAACATCTAATATATCACCCATGTTAACAACATCAGTGACATTATTTGTGCGCTCCCAAGCTAGCTCACTTACGTGAAGTAAAACTTCATTACCAGGAGCTTCAGTATATTCAACAACAGCACCAAAATCTAAAATTTTAATAACTTTTACTTCATATACAGAACCTTTTTCAGGTTTAAACATCATAGATTCTATTCTAGCGATAACAGTTTCAATACCCTCAGGCTTTGTTCCTAAAATTTCTATGATACCCTCTTCGGTAACAGGATCTTCTGTAATTACAATAGTGGTTTCAGTTTCCTTCTGTAATTCTTGAATGTGTTTCCCACCAGGTCCAATAAATGCACCAATTAATTCATTAGGGATCCTTCTGTTAATCATTTTAGGAGCATGTGCTTTTACTTCTTCATTTGCTGAAGCAATGGTGTCAGTAATTTTTTCTAAAATGTGTAATCGGCCATCACGTGCTTGTTTTAGTGCGTTCACTAAAATTTCATATGGTAATCCTTTAATTTTTATATCCATTTGGCATGCAGTAATCCCCTCAGAAGTTCCAGTAACTTTAAAATCCATATCACCTAAGTGATCTTCATCTCCTAGAATATCAGATAATACTGCATAACGATCACCATCAGAAATTAACCCCATAGCAATACCTGATACAGGTCTAGTCATTTGAACTCCTGCATCCATTAATGCCATTGTTCCTGCACAAACTGTAGCCATAGAAGAAGAACCGTTGGATTCTAAAACTTCGGACACAACTCTAACGGTATAAGGGCAATCCTCAGGAATCATTCCTTTTAAACCACGTTGTGCTAAATTACCATGACCAACTTCTCTTCTTGAAGTACCTCTTAAAGGTCTTGCCTCACCTGTACAAAAAGGAGGAAAGTTATAATGTAAATAGAATTTTTCTTCACCTTCGTAGGATGGCATATCTATTTTATTAGCATCTCTTGAAGTTCCTAATGTAACGGTTGCAAGTGCTTGAGTTTCTCCTCGAGTAAATATAGAAGAACCATGAACAGAAGGTAAGTAATCTATTTCTGACCAAATTGGTCTAATCTCATCAGTTTTACGACCATCTAAACGAATTCCTTCAGCGAGTGTTAATTCTCTAACGGCTTCTTTTTCAGCTTTTCTGTAATAACCGCCTACTAAATGACCAAATTCTTCCATTTCTTCATCTGTAAAAGAAGCTTTTACCTCTTCTTTTACCTCAGAAAACGCAGCCGATCGCTCAGCTTTAGAAGTTCCTTTTTTAGCGATTGCATAACATTTGTCATAAGCTAAATCGTGAATTCTTTTTTCTAATTCTTCATTTTGCTCTGCTGTTTCGTATTCACGAACTTCTTTCTTACCGAAAGCTTCTGCTAAACGAACCTGAGCTTCTATTTGAATTTTAATAG
>OJFP01001251.1_pt1 | contig 13290 bp, 11 predicted proteins | sample 1594141 | NCBI WGS metagenome assembly OJFP01 (sample SAMN05416843, study PRJEB24817) | seawater metagenome | isolation source: Sea water | place: Canada:Atlantic | collected 2013-07
GTGCTGACCAGCGGCGCCTTAAAAACCTGCGCCGCCACCTTAATGAAAATTGGTAACGACTTTCGCCTGCTCGGTTCCGGGCCACGCAACGGTATCGGCGAGCTTCAGTTACCCGCCAACGAACCTGGTAGTTCGATCATGCCCGGTAAGGTCAACCCGACCCAGTCGGAGGCCCTCACCATGGTCGCCGCGCAGGTGATGGGTAACGACGTCGCCATTAATATTGGCGGAGCCACCGGTCACCTGCAGCTAAACGTATTCAAACCAGTCATCATCTATAACCTGCTGCAATCCATTCGGCTCATTGGCGATGCCAGCGTCAGCTTTGCCGACCGCTGCGTAGCTGGCACCGAAGTCTTGGCCGGCCAGGTGCAGGAATACCTGGATCGCAACCTGATGGTAGTGACTGCGCTTAACCCCCACATCGGTTACGACAACGCCGCCAAAGCCGCCAAAAAGGCCCACGCCGAAGGTTCCACCCTGAAAGAAGCCGTGGTCGGCCTGGGCTTTCTCAGCGAGGCTGAATTTGACGAGTATGTGAACCCGGCGGATATGCTCGGACCCAACGTTTAATACGGATTAGGCCGTTTTAATTTGATTGGCGCTAAAACAAGCGCTCTTCAAAGCGCTTCGAAAAGCAGGTGAACGGCTGCTAGCGCCTGGATGAAAGTCCGAGCCGAAGCCGGGCCAGTTATCAACCTGGCAACGCTATTCGGCGCTGAATTGCGACCCACGGGCCCTGCTAACCCGAGAACCTGGGCTTTCTTTGACCCGACCACCAATCCGTTCGTCCTGAGCCTGTCGAAGGACGCCCTTCGACAGGCTCAGGACGAACGGAATTGAATGTCTGTCCGTTTGGTGGCGAGGCCTTAAGCAGCCCAGCCACGGGCAAGCGCCAGCAACCCGGCAATATCGCTGAAATGGATATCGGCCTGCCATTCGCTGATCGGTTCGTCGGCGGGGATATACCCCCAGCCAGCCACCGCGGTGACCACACCCGCGAGATTTCCGGCCGTGATGTCCTGCAGGGCATCGCCAACAAACCAGCAGTCGCCGGCAACCATGCCAAGCTGATTCACCGCCAGGTGGATCATTGCCGGATCGGGTTTCCCCGCACCAACGTGGTCCGGTGTCAGGACAATGCCACTGGCCGGCATTAACCCCAGCTGCGCGAGCAGTGGCGTCGTAAAACGTTCCGGTTTATTGGTCGCCAACGCCCAGGGAATATCAGCCGCGGCAATCAGATCCAGCAATTCGACCACACCGGGAAACAACTGGCTCTGCCGCGCCAGGCGGTTAGCATAAAGCTCCAGAAATCGCTGCCGGAGTGGTTCATATCCGTCATCGCCCGGTCGGATACCGAGCGAACACCCGAGCAGTCCTCGCACCCCCTGGGAAACGTGCACACGGCACTGTTCGAACCCCGGTGCAGCCTCCCCCATTTCCGCCAGCAGATCAAACAGGGTGCCGACCAGGTCTGGCGCCGTATCGACCAGCGTGCCATCCAGGTCGAACAGGATTGCTTTAGGCTGAGCGGTCAATGAGGGCATTAGCAATGGGGAGGCAGGGGGGCGAAATCGGGTACCGGCGGTTGCGGTGCTACCCGCTCACCGCAGCCGCCGGAACAACCGAGTCAGTTATTCAACAAAGCCGGCGCCAACACTAAAGCTGGCAGCCTGCAACATCGAGTTAAGAATCATCTCGTGGCTGGCGATATTTTTACCCACAATATCGAACGCGGTGCCGTGAGCCACGGACATGCTCAGGTAATCCGTACCCAGAGTGGTGGCGCAATTACCGTCGAATTTCCAGGTTTTCAGTGCGATATGGCCCTGATCGTGATACATGCAGAGCACCACGTCATATTGACGGTCTACGCAGCGCCGAAACACGGTATCGGGCGCGACCGGTCCGTCAACGTCCAGCCCCTCTGCTTTTGCCCGTTCAACGCCCGGGGCTATTTGCTCTTCATCTTCCTTACCCACCGCATGGCAGTTAAAACCGGACACGCCAATCTTCGGGTTGCTGATACCCCACTTAGAGAAGCTGTCATGAATCAGCTTGATCGCCCCGTAAACCAGGTCACTGGTAATCAGCCCACTCACATCGGCAAGCGGCATGTGGTCGGTCAGGTGAACCACCCGCAGAGGACCATTAAGCAAGGTGAGGTAGGTTGAGCCGGGCTCGGGTGGAATGATCTGTCCGAGTACGCCGGCAAGCTTCATCGAGCCGGTATTGATCGGCGCCATAATCACACCATCAACTTTACCGGCCAGGGCGAGCTCTTCGCCCTCTTTCAGCCAGTCGGCTGTCGCCTGACCACAGGCAGCGCTCTCCACGCCCAGCTCATAATCGTCGGGACCAATCCGGCCGGTATCGTAAACCTCGATCGTATTGGGGTCTTCACCCACGCCGGCCAGGTCCGTTATTTTCTTGACGGTAAACGAACTGTTAGTAACGCCGACTGCCCACTCCACCGCCTCCGTATTACCGATGAGGACCGGCCGACTTACCTTGTGGGGAGCACCTGTCGCCAGGGCCTTGACGACCACTTCCGGGCCGATGCCCGCCGGGTCACCGATAATCGTTGCGATAACGGGTTTACTCATAAAATCCTCCGTTGAATCAATCATTTAATTTTTAAGTTTTTAAAAGAATAGCTGCAGAAGTAGATCATCCACAGCCATCGAAACCAGGGGTGCCAAGAGTGAGCCAGCGGGAGACATTAACCGAGTGCGTTCGAAACCGGCCGCTAATCCCGCTCGTGACTTCAAAATAAGCGGGCGGAATAGTATCACCCCGGCAGACAAAATACAGATTCAGCGGCCGCTGGCCACCGGCGTCGCGTCTGTTTATTTTCCCTCCGTAATCAGCTGCGAATCTGGTTACTCGGCACGGTTCAATTTGCTTGAAATTACGCATATTTTTTTGGTAAATGCCAGACTTCACAAGCCAGCAAAGAACTGGTTTACTTAGCCCCTGCAGTTAATCTGCAGAAGCACAAAAACGATTCCAAAAGATGTGCTTCTAAGTTAGTGCCGATTTTCGTGGCTACAACAGTAATCAGGCCGTGCGCCAGCCCTCCGCTCAAACACAAGGCTGAGTCGACCGTTACTGTTGGAAAACCAGAATACGGTCTTTTTTGTGATGGAACCCCTGGAGGTATATTCCTTTGAGTAAATACGAGTGCGTAAATTTTTCGATCGATGGTGAGGTAGCGACGGCTCAGTTCAATCGGCCCGAGAAGAAAAACTGCATGAGCCCGACCCTGCACAACAACATGGTTCACGTGCTGGAAGAAGTACGTGCTGCCAAGTGCAAGGTATTTGTCATCACCGGTATCAACGATACCTTCTGCGCCGGCATGGATCTGGAACAGTGCTTCCTGGAACCCTTTGATGATCCCGAAAAAATGGAAGAGATCAACAAAGATGTGTTCGGCTGGTTCAAAGGACTGAAAGAACTCAACGCTGTCACTATCGCCAAAGTCAACGGCTGGTGTTTCGGCGGCGGCATGGAACTCGCGGGCATCTGCGACATTTCAATCGTTGCCAACGAATCAGTCTGGGGCCTCTCCGAAGTCAACTTCGGCATCTTCCCCGGCGGTGGCACCACCTGGTCCTATGCCCACAACATGCCAGCACGTAAAAAAGCGCTCTACTACGCCCTCACCGCCGACACCTTCACCGGTGCAGAAGCTGAAGGCCTGGGCTACGCCACCAAGTCTGTGCCCCTGGCTGACCTGGACGCAGAAACCCAGAAAGTGGTCGACATGCTGACCAACAAAGGTCGTATCGTGCTGACCAAGACCAAAGAAGTCTATGAAAAGGTCAAATGGATGGATTTCGAAGCCGCCATCGATTACGAAATGGCCAAGCTCTGGGAACTCTCCCGCGAAACCAACGACGACTGGGTCCGCACGGCTCTCGCCTCCTTCAAGAAGCGTGAATTCAAACCGGGCACCCAGACTTACAAACTGGTTAACGACGTTTAAACCGTTATCGCGCGTAAGACCCTGATGGCAGGCAGAGACTTCACGGCTCTGCCTGCCGTTTTGATTGAATAATAATAAAAAACAGCACCACACCCTGCCGACCAAACCTTCCGGCCGTTTGTAGCCGGAACTCGGTGGAGACGACTAACAGCAAGAGGAGATCAGGTCATGAACTTCGACTACAGCGAAGAGCAGCGCATCCTGCGCGATCTATGCGGCAAAATTGCCAGCGACTTTGACGACGACTACTGGCAAGGTATCGACGACGACTACCGCTTCCCCATGGAATACTGGAATGCCCTCCGCGATCAGGGGCTGCTTGGCCTGGGACTATCCGAAGAATTTGGCGGCAGTGGCATGGGCATGCTCGAAATGTGTATCGCCGCAGAAGCTCTCGCTTCCTGCCCGGAAGGCGGCGGTGAAGGCGGAGCCATGTTCGTCTGTGGGCCCGTTTTTGGCGGTTACCTGATCGCCGGAGCCGGTACCCAACAGCAAAAAGAAAAATATTTACCCGCCATCGTGAACGGCGATATCTGGGCCGGTGCATTCACCGAGCCGGGTGCGGGTTCCAACATCACCCAGATCACCACCGAAGCGACCGACTGCGGCGACCACTACAAGATCAAGGGCCAAAAGGTATTCATCTCCAACGTCGCAAACGCCCAGCACATCGCCATCATGTGCCGTACCTCGCCCTACGATGCCGCCAAACGCACCTCCGGCGTATCGTTGATGGTGGCCGACCTGCCCAGCGACAAAATTGAAGCCCGTCCCTTTAAGAAGATGGGCGCCCGCTTCATGGACACCAACCAGGTGTTTATCGATAACCTGGAAGTGCCTAAAGAAAACCTCGTCGGCGCAGAAGGCCAGGGCTGGAAAGCACTCTACGGTGTCCTCAACCCTGAACGGCTGGCCATTGCCGCCGGCAGTGTCGGTACCGGGCTTTACCTGATCAATAAAGCGGTGAAATATGCCGAAGAGCGTTCGGTCTGGGGCAAGCCTATCGCCAGTCATCAGGGATTACAGTTTCCCCTGGCAGAAGCCAAAATCCAGCTCGAAACCGCCAAGCTAAAAACCTTCGAGGCGGCCTGGCTCTACGATCAGCGCCGGGAATGCGGAGTAGAGTCCGCGATGGCTAAATATGCCGCCGCCAAAGCCTCACTGTTTGCGGCTGACCGGGCCATTCAAACCCTCGGCGGTGCGGGCTATATTTCCGAATCCGGAGTCGAGCGTCACTGGCGCAACCTGCGCCTGAACCGCATCGCACCGGTGACCGACGAAATGACCCTGAACTACATTGCCCAACACGATCTCGGCATGCCGCGATCCTACTAAGCACTTCAGCAATAGTCAGATCAGACCAGGCCGCAACCAGTTCTCAAACTCGTTGCGGCCTTTTTCATTAAGCTCACCATTAGCAAACCTTAAAAAATAGAGAGGGAGAGACTCATGCATAACGACCAGGACGCAACCCTGCGAGACATGGTCCACCGAGCCGCCAAGTGGTTCCCAGAAAACGAAGCCATCGTCGACGACATCTGCCGTTATACCTACGCCGAACTGCTCGATAAAATTCAGCGCACCGCCAAACTGCTTCATACCCAGGGGGTGCGCAAAGGCGACCGGGTGGCCCTGCTGCTGTATCCGTCCGCCAATCACGTCGTGGCCCTGTTTGGCGCCATCGAACTCGGCGCCATTCCGGTCGCACTCCATCTGCGCGAATCACCCGCTACCATCGCCGCCACGCTGGAGCGTCTCTCTCCACGGACCCTCATCTATGATGGGCAGCTAGCCGATGTCGCCGATCACATACGCGACGCAGTACCCATGATCACCAGCTACATCCGTGCGGTGTCTGAGCGTACCCCTCAGGAGTCCATCGACAACAGCCCGGACGTGGTCATTCCCCGCGACCTGGGTGATTACGAACTTGATTTCCGCCCCATGCCGCTTAAAGACACCGACACGGCCGTCATCGCCCTGTCATCCGGCACTACCGGGCTGCCCAAGGGGATCATGCACACCCACCGCACCCTGGTGGAAAGTGCTCGTGGCGGCGCCTATGTCTGGGCGACCTCTCCTCATAGCTGCATCGTCAACATGTCTACCACTGCCTTTATCGGTTGGTACAACTGCACCCTGCCCTTTATCAATTCAGCCTCGAAAATCGTCATGATGAGCGGTTGGGACCCCGAAGTGTGGCTGCAGAAAAACCAGGACGAAGGCGGTACCGTCGCCTTCCTGGTACCGACCATGTGGCGCATGCTCATGCGCCGGGACGATATCGATAAGTACGATTTCAGCAAGGTCGAACGGGCTGGTTTTGCCGGCGAGCCGATGGACACCTCTACCATGGCGCTGGTGCAGGAAAAAATCACCCCCTCGATCATCAACATTTATGGCACCACCGAAACCGGTTCCTGCGCCGCCGGCACCGTTATGTTTACCCCGGATTTCGCCGACCCAACCAAAATGGCCAGCGTCGGTAAACCCTTTATTAATTCCGATGTTCGTGTCATCGAACCAGGCGGTAAATGCACGGATGTCCTGCCCGCCGGCGAAGAAGGCGAAGTCATCATCCGTGGCCTCTCCGTAGCCAGTCAGGTCTGGGATCAGCCCGAGGTTGCCGAGCGCATTTTCGAAGGCCCCTGGTGGCACTCCGGCGACATGGGAGTCATTGATGAAGATAACTACGTCTACCTGCGTGGTCGCATCGACGACATGATCATCTCCGGCGGCATCAACATACTGCCGAGCCGGGTAGAAGACCTGGTGCTGTCACACCCCGCCATCAGTGAATGCGCCGTGGTTGGCGTGAGCGATGAACAGTGGGGCCAGAAAGTAGTCGCCTACGTGGTTACCACCAGCGAGGTAACCGAGCAGGAGTTACTCGACTACGCCAAAACCACGGACCTGGCCAGCTACCAACGGCCCAAGGAATATCGGTTTATGGATGAACTCCCCAAAGGCAACACCGGCAAGGTCAGCCGCCGCGGTTTACGTACCATGGCGGAGTCCTAGCGATGGTTGACTCCACCAAACCCGAACACGGCGTAGACCTGACCTTTGTCGACATGGATCAGCCGCACACGCTGAAAACCTTCAAGGCAGACGTAGAAACCATCGAACCGGGCTTCGCCCGCATTCGTTATCCGTTCAAACTGGATTGGTGCAATCCACGCGGCTCCCTGCAGGGTGGCATGTACGGCGTATTCCTGGACGAAGTCATGGGCTACGCCATGATCGGCAGTCACCCCAAACTCGACACCCTCTGGACCACCACCACCCTTAACATCAACTACCTGCGACCCATCACCGGCGAGATCATCGCCGAGGGTCGGGTAATCCGAGAGGGCAAACGGACCGTCTACGTGGAAGCAGAACTGATCACCCCGGACGGCAAACTCTGCGCCAAAGCTACCTCAACCATGATGATACTGAGGCGGGATGGGGAGTTGATGGAATAGTTTGCCCTCGGAAACCACTAGCACCTTATTTAAAGGGCCTCTCATTTCAAAATGAGAGGCCCTTTTTTGTAGGAATTTTCTGAGGCAAGCTCCATGCCCTGTTCGAGCGTGTTAATTTGAATTAACCAAAGCACAAATTATTATTTTAGGCTCTGTATGTGCCATAGGACGACCGCACCCCTTAGACTCTAATCCATAACCCTTATCCGAACAGTTATAAGGTATGGACAACCTTGAACCAACCAACCGATAACGGCATCAAATGTTGGAATGTTAGAACTGACCCTGGAAATCAGCCATATAGGAGGCCAGATGAAAACATTAACCTCAATCATATTGCTCTTCTTGGCTTGTAGCAACGTGGATGCTTATTTCACCGATGGAAATGAGCTTCAACAATGGTTAAGTTTAAGTGAAGACGAGGCAACAATTGACTCTCGTTATCATGCTGGTCTATTTCGTGGCTATGTTTCCGGGGTAGTCGACACAGGAAATGAAGTGCTTTTCTGTACTGGCAATGGTGTAACTCGCGGGCAATATACCGCGGTAATCGCTAAATACATTGAAAACAACCCAGCGAGATGGAATCAAGGGGCATCATCTCTTGCTATTGAAGCGATGCAACAAGCATTTCCATGCAAAAAATAGCACCCAAGCAGCTGGAGATAGGCCACGATTTAAGCGAATTACAATAACAGATTCCAGTTAGGCAGCAGTTAGTGGATTTACGCGCAGCTTTACAAACACTCTACGGGGTCACACTTTACGAGGTCTCGCATCCACTCATGATAGTTATTAACCCCAGTAATGACTAGGCTGCTAGGAATGGATTCAATTTGCATGGTTGAAAGATTTAACCTTCGGGTTTGCAAGTACTATTCCACTATGCAGCTTAATTTTCACGGTGATGCAGGGTGTTGTACGCCCGATCTAGCAAAGGCAATTACGTGAGCGAGAATGATCCACCAATTGAGTATGTGAACCACCTGGCAAGGCAAGGTTTTCGTTTAGCTGGTGAGTTAGGAAGAGGGCTCTCCGGCAGCGTTTACCGCGCAGAACAATCAAGCCTAAATCGTACCGTTGCAGTCAAATTTTTTGATAGCGCGTTCGTGAGAAATGACGCAGGAATGGCCAAACGCTTCAGCCGGGAAGCGAGAATATTGGCCAAATTTCAGCACCAAAGTATTCCCTATGTTCTTACTGATGGAGTAGTTGAGGCTCAGTATGGCGAAGCTCCGTACTTTGTCATGGAGTACGTGAATGGGAAGACGCTAGCAACATTCCTGAATGAGAAGAACAAAATTGATGTTAGCAGAAGCCTCGAATACACACTTCAGATTCTGGATGCACTGAATTATTCACACACACACAAAATCATACACCGGGACATTAAGCCCGGAAACGTAATGATTGACTCCAGAGACCGCTGCTTTCTAATTGATTTTTCGTTGGGAGTGAATATCTCCTCTCAAACGGAAATGAGCAGAGCTACGGAGGCAGGTGCTTTCTTAGGCTCTGTGCAATACGTCGCTCCGGAGCAAGAATCGGATGCCGCATCAGCCAATGAAAAATCAGACATATACTCGGTAGGCGTCGTTCTGTTTGAAATGCTCACCGGACACAGGGAAAGGACCAACATTGCAAAATCCTTATTTGATGTTCCGAGGCATGTTGTTATGGCAATCGAGAAGGCCTGCTCACCTGATCCCAACGACAGATTTGATTCAGCGGAAGATTTTTCACGGGCCATTGGTGGCAAGCAGCAGCAGTTAGCACCAACCTTAATTCCTGCATTGGCACTCTGTACGAACACGAGGTGCAAAGGTGCAGATTGGAGCTCCAACGGGTATTACAGAGGGCCCGCTCAGTACGACGAGTGTAAAAATTCCTTTTGTACACAATGTGGCGACCAGCTCCAATATACCTGCGAGAAATGTGGTGCGCCGATTTCTACAGACCCTCATTGTGGTAACTGTGGGAATCCGAATTTTCAAGTTCCTCTTTGCGATAGATGTGGCTCGTTCATAACAAAAGAATTCATGGGCAAAAGCACAGAAAATGGTTGTAGTAAGTGCATACAGAAGAAGCAACAAAAGCCCCCGGTCCCCCAGTCAATTGATGATGACATCCCATTTTGATCGTCGAGCAACTGTGCTTAAAAAAGGACCTACGAGTACGGGGTTTGTTGTTGATTTACCTTACCCTGATAGCACGCCCCTAAAGGTTGTGATTTTTCGGATAAATGCAGCGCGCTGTCTGAGCGCAGCGAGTTCGCGCAAACCCGAAAAATCACTGTCTTTGGGGAATTAGAACGATGTTGGGGTGTCCTTCTTCTTTGGTCCGTTTTTAGTCAATTCTGGGGTTTCTTTTGGTCGTTGCGGATCAGTTACTCAGCTTGCTGATAGAAAAGTTGCAATAAGCGAGCTTTAAATCGCCTGCCGAAGAACCAGAAACGGTGGACAGGTATAATGAGCAACGGATGCAGGACGACGCGAAGCGTGCTGTCGATCGTTGCTCCTGGTCGCGCTGAAGCAACAAGAACCGGCCCAGAGCCGTTAAACAGTTCAGTCAGCCGAATACTGGTTTCGATAAGTCCAACGCACCCATGAATAGCAATGGAAGGGCGGATATTTCAGGTTAAGCTGGTTTAACGCTAAAACCAACTGCTTTTCACCAACTTTCGACGCGCGGAGTTGTCGCAGTAATGGAACACTGGTTTAAAAAAAACCTTGGCGACGCCATGTTGGCCTACGATGAGCAGGATCGGATTGAAAAGCTGCTCTCGACAGCCCATCTCGACGCGGGCAGCCCTGATGACCTGGCCGGATTTATCCGGCATGAATCAAATGGTGGTCTGCATTGCGAAGTTAACGTTTATTTATCCCCCAGGTCGGCGACGGTTGCGACAGCGATCAACGCGGAACAGTGCAGCCGGCCCTCAGCAGAAGATCTGAGTCTATTAGTCGGGTCTGAAGAGGCTTGGCAGGTGCTTTTTCCGGAGTTAAATCGATAAAGCGTACCTGCAAGCACCCTGCCCCACACCAAACGCCTATGACCTAACCGCCAGACTGCCGGCCACTCAGTCGCGACTGGCTAAAGCGATATCACCTTCACTCTGGAACCACCGTGATTGAAAAATTAACCCAGGACGCGCTCATCATTTGGGCGACCATTGACCCTATTGGAACCATGGCGCTATTTGCTGCCTTAACCGCCCGTCTGACCCCGGCTGAGCGGCGGCGAACCGCGTTTAAAGCCATTATCTATGCAGCATTGGTTCTAATTGGGTCGATCGTAATTGGCCAGGTGATTTTGAATGCCATGGGGATTCGCCTGGTCTCCTTTCAACTGGGCGGGGGCATTATCCTCTTCCTGTTTGGACTGCAGATGATTTTTAGTTCTGACCCTCAACCGGCAACGAAAGAGCCTGAACCTGAACATGACATGGCGGTTTTCCCTATCGCCATTCCTGCGACCGCCACTCCGGGCGCGATTCTAGCGGTGATATTACTGACCGATAATCATGTCTATCCGGTAACGGTACAGATTGGCACAGCACTAATCGTGGTAGGTATCCTCGCTGTCACTCTTGTGCTGCTGTTGCTCTCCGAGAAAATCATAAAAATCATCGGGACTTCCGGCGCTTCCATCCTCACCCGGGTGATGGGTATGATTTTAGCCGCGCTGTCCGTTGAGCTGGTCATGAATGCGCTGAGCATTGGGCAATGGATTCAACCTGCGTCCTGACGATAGCCTACAACCGATCACCGCTAAGGCGTTTCCTCTGGCCGTCCGGTCGTGATCTGCGTTAACACCCGGCATCAGTAGTACCGCCAGCGACTGCTACTCAGCAGCTACACAAGAACACCGCTCACAAAAAAAGCCCGGTCACTTTGCAGTGACCGGGCTTTTTTAATTGCGGCGATTCCAGCCTTACAAAAAGCTGTCGTAATGAATCTGCAACGGCGGGACTTTGGCGTCCACGGCCGCCATCTGCATCACGGCGTTGATCATCGGCGGTGGGCCACAGGTGTAGATTTCGTGGTTCGGCAGATTCTCCTCGCCCATCCGTTCTCTGACGAACTCATGGACAAAACCAACAAAGCCGGTCCAGCCGGCTGCCTCGGCCATTTCAGGGATGGAAACAGCTGGATAAAAGATAAAACGGTCGGCGGCCTGGCCGAGTGCTTTCATCTCTTCCTCACCACACAGGTCCTCGGGTCCACGAGCACCGTAGAACAGGTGTACCTTGACATCGTCCATGCCGTCCGCTGCGGCAACGCCACGGGCGATGGAAATCATCGGCGCCAGACCACTACCGCCACCAATGCAGACGATGTCTCTGGACACGTCGGTACGCAGATAGGCCATGCCATAGGGACCGTCGATTTCGATTTCGTCGCCTTCTTCTAACTTGAACAACGCGTTGGTGCCTTTGCCGTTGGGCACCAGGCGAATAATAAATTCCCAGGTGCCGTCTTCGTTGCCGATGTTTGACATGGAATAGGCGCGACCACCCTCGACACCGGGCAGGTTAAGTAGCGCGTACTGGCCTGGCTGAAAGGCAGAGAAACCATTCTCAGACTGGAAACGGAACTCGCGAATATCGCTGGTGAGGTCACGAATCATTTCCAGCTTGCCCATGAATCGCTGCGGATTGTTTTTCGGTACAAATTCATCCATGGTGATCATCTTGATCACGGCATCGGATTTAGGTCGGCACTGACAGGCCAGTAACTTGCCGCGTTTAATATCACGGGGATTCAGGCCAGGCGCTTCTTCCCACGCGTTTTCAACTTCGCCTTCCACCAGCTCAAACTTGCAGCTACCGCAACCGCCAACATTACAGTCGTAGGACAGCCCGATACCTGCACGCTGGCCACCGCGTAGAATGGCGTCATCCGCTGCGCACTCAAAAGTCTCACCGGTCTGCTGGACCTGAACCTTATAACTAGCAGTCATTCTTTCTGTTCTCCTGAACCTGGTTGGACTGTTAGGGACTGAGCAAGCCTGGCGGTTGCGTGACCCTTAATCAGACGTTTAATAAGGACAATAAAGGCCGAAATTTTACCCTATCGCGCCTGGTTAAGATGAAAACAAACACCGGCCCGACTGGCAATAGCGGTTTTTACCCGCGGATCAAAAATCGGGGCGAGTCAACCAGAGGCAGTCGGACCCGCTGGCCTGGTCAATCGATTTAAGAAATTCATCATGGGCGGCGACCGCTTCAGGGTCAGCCCGGACCACCATCAGCGGTGCACGGTCCGGTGCAAGCGAGGCGGTGTCTGCCTGCTGGGAGCGGGATTTGTCGTTAGCCTGCTCATCCAGTAACAAACTCGCCTGGCCACCGGTCATGGCCAGGTAAACATCGGCCAGTAGCTCAGCATCGAGCAGGGCGCCGTGCAGGTCTCTTTTCGAGTTGTCGACGTCGTACCGTTTACACAGGGCGTCCAGGGTGTTGCGTTGTCCCGGGTGTTCATACCGGGCCATTGGCAGGGTATCCAGCACGGTGCAGTGATCCGCAATCCGGGTTACCGGGCCGTCGAGCAGCGACAGTTCGTAATCCAGAAACCCGACATCAAACGGGGCGTTATGAATGATTAACTCGCTGCCATCCACGAACGCCAGAAAATCGGCAGCCAGATCCGCAAACACCGGCTTGTCGGCAAGCATTTCATTGGTAATGCCGTGAACTTCGATGGCACCGGCGTCGATCTCGCGTTCGGGTCGAACATAGCGATGGAAGCGGTTACTGGTTAACCGGCGATTGATAAGCTCAACGCCTGTCTCTTATACACATCTCCGAGCCCACGAGACCTCTCTACATCT
>OJFP01001254.1_pt1 | contig 13257 bp, 15 predicted proteins | sample 1594141 | NCBI WGS metagenome assembly OJFP01 (sample SAMN05416843, study PRJEB24817) | seawater metagenome | isolation source: Sea water | place: Canada:Atlantic | collected 2013-07
CTACACTATCCTCTTCGTCGGCAGCGTCAGATGTGTATAAGAGACAGGGTTTAAATCGCTTCTAAATCCATTTATACTGTTTAAGTGTTACTTTTTATCAGCTAAAATTCTTTGTGAGCCTTATTGGTACTAGCGTACATTAAAATAAAAATGTATTTCTTTAGTAGTTATGAATCGCTGTTTGTAGCTTGTAGCTACAAACCGAATCAACTTTCCTATTTTTTTTCAAAACAAACCACTTCAAAATCCCTACATTTATTACATCACACCAACACTCCATATACAATGAAATGCAACTACTGTAAACAAAAGTGTACAAAACAAGGAAGACAAATAAACGGCAAACAAAAGTACAGATGCAAAAGCTGTTATAAATACCAGCAACAACACTTCAACAAAAAAGTTCCTAATCAATCCATTATCAATTTATTAAAGGAAGGCTGTGGCATAAGAAGCATATCCAGATTACTAGCCATTTCTCCCACCACCACAATAAGAAGAATACTTACAATTTCAAAGCAAATACAAAGACCTTCAATAGCAAAAGGTAAAATATACGAAGTAGATGAATTATGCACTTACATAGTCAATAAAAAAAGAAAAAGATGGATAGCCTATAGTTTAAGAAAAGACACGAAAGATGTAGTCAATTTTGCAGTAGGAACACGAACAAAACGAACATTACAACAAATTATAAACAGTTTGTTATTATCAGAAGCAAAAACAATTTTTACCGATAAACTGAATATTTATAAAAGCCTGATACCACCAGCAATTCACTGTAGCAGACAATATAAAATAAATCACATCGAAAGAAAAAACTTAACCTTAAGAACCCATTTAAAAAGATTAAATAGGAAAACCATTTGTTTTTCAAAAAATATTTTAATGCTCATAGCATGTTTAAAGATCTATTTTTGGGGATAAGTAAGATAGTTTAACTCAAAATCAATTCATTAGTACTGCATCGCTGTTTGTAGCTTGTAGCTACAAACCGAATCAACTTTCCTATTTATCACCGAATCAACTCCACTTCAATCAGTCCAACTTCACCGGCATAATTTTTAGCACTACTATACAAATATTCCTCAGGTTTTTCTACCCAACCCGCCTCCACAGGATTATTATGAATGTAGTTCATCTTTTGGTCGGTAAAATGGTTGGTATGCAACTCTATAGGATGATTGCTTTGTTTCCAGAACTGATACGTTTTATTTCTGGAATTAGCTAATCCCTTACGTTCAAACAAAGGAAGCATCCATTCACGTCTGCTTTCAGGTTCTTCGTGTATCGCCTCAATAATTTTTTTACTCGTATAAGATTTGAATTCTCTTACCGTTTCGCTCAATTTGCCGTTTTTACTAGAGAGAATACAATGCATGTGGTTACTCATAATCACATACGAATGAATAGCCAATTGTTTTTCTTTTTGGCAATGTTCCAAGCTATCAAGAATAATATCTTTATAACGCTTTCTGGTAAAAGCATCAATCCAATCTACCACAGTAAATGTAAAATAATGTTTAGCGTACTGGTCTCTTATTTTGTAACCTCCAACCGACATAAGAATATTTATTTATCACAATAAAAATACAAAAATATCTTTCAGAAATTACATGCTTTCTTACCGTTAAAAAAAAAAATGAACCACTCCATTTTTAAGGCTCCTCCTACTTCTAATTTAGAACTTTACTAAATTCTAAAAAAAAATGAAGAAACACAAAAAGTTAAAAGCCTACTCCATGCTCCAAATTATGGGGGCGATATTAATAGCAGGCATCCTAACCGCTTTGGCAGTACCATCCATTATGAAAGCCGTTACCAAAGCCAAACAAGGAGAAGCAAAAACACAATTAGAACATTTATATTCATTACAACGACTACATTTCTTAGAATTTTCTAAATATTCGCCCGATTTAGAAGAAATAGATTTCGACCAACAAACCTTGGTTACAGAAGAGGGCGGAGCAAGATACAAAATAGAAATTGTAGAAGCAGGTACTACCACTTTTACCGCCAGAGCAACTGCTGTACAAGATTTTGATGGAGATGGAGTGTTCAATGTTTGGGAAATCAATCAGGACAGAAAACTAACAGAAACCATAAAAGACTAATGCAGCCTATTTTATTAGCCATATTAATCGCTATTTTATTGGTAGTAGTGTACCAAGATTTTAAAAGCCGAGCCATAAGCTGGTTCTTAATTCCCTTGCTTTTAATAGTGGTGCTTACCAATGCAGTAATGAGCATTAACATACAAGAACTCACCATTTTTTCAGGAGTAAATTTATTGTTGGTATTGGTTAATCTTTTGGGAGTAACGCTTATTATTTCATTAAAAGAGAAAAAAATTAAAAACATCATTAACAGCTATTTGGGTTTAGGAGATGTGCTTTTCTTTTTAGTGTTAACTACCTTGTTTTCTCCTATCAATTTTGTAGTATTTTTTATAGGCAGCATTTTCCTAATAACACTTATTTATGGGGTAGTAATGCTTTTCCGCAAACAACAAAATACCTTAATTCCTTTAGCAGGAGCAATGAGTTTGGTGTTAATAGCAGTATTGCTTGTGCAGCAATTTACCACCTCTTTTAACCTGTATCAAGATTTATTTGTCATTAATGAATGAAGGCAAGCACATACCACTAAGTGCTGAAATTCAGCAAACCATTTCTACCGATCAGGCATGGCATTACCATATTGTACCCAAAAGTATGGATGAAGATGTATTTGTCTTTTATGCTGATGAAGATAAAATGGACTCCAGTTTAAGTGATGAATTGGAAATGATTTTTGGGAAGACCATCAAAATTATTCCAACATCTACACAATTGATACACCAAACACTAGGGAAATACTACAGACTGACCTATAAAAACAAAAGAGCAGAAACCATCAGTTTTGATGCTAACCAATCGGAAGATTTTGTATATAAACTCATAGCCGAAGCAGATGATTTAGGATGTAGTGATATTCACATAGAAAAATATGAAGAGCGTTGTAGAGTAAGACTCCGAATAGACGGCAAACTCATTGAAAAATACGTCATTCCAACTAACGATTACCCTGCATTGGTCAACAAATTAAAAATTAAAGCTAACTTAGATATTGCTGAGAAAAGATTGCCTCAAGATGGTAGGATTACCTTCACCAATGGAGGAAGTAAATTTGATATACGGGTTTCGTTGCTACCTACCTTGCATGGCGAAAAAATAGTAATGCGTTTGTTAAGCAAAGATGCCACAGACATAGACATCAATACATTGGGATTTGACAATAAACAATTGTACGATTATTTGGAAGGCATCAAAAAACCAAATGGGATTATTCTTATTAGCGGACCAACAGGATCTGGGAAAACAACTACTTTATATGCAACACTAAAAATATTAAACGAAGAAAAAACCAATTTACTCACCATTGAAGACCCGATAGAATATACCTTAGAAGGAATCAATCAAGTACAACTTAAAGAAGACATCGGATTAGGATTTGCTTCTGCTTTACGTTCATTTTTACGACAAGACCCTGATGTAATTATGTTGGGAGAGATTAGAGATGGAGAAACCGCTCAAATGGCAATAAGAGCATCTTTAACAGGACATTTGGTGTTATCTACCATTCATACTAATTCCGCCTGGGGAACCATTTCCAGAATGGTGGATATGGGCGTACCTTCTTATTTATTGGCAAACACCTTAACATTAAGTGTTGCTCAACGATTAGTAAGGTTGTTATGTCCCAATTGTAAAGAACAAAAAACCTTTGATGCTAAATTGTTTCCTAATAACTACAAAGCTCCGAGAGCAGTGGAACACCACTTTGAACCGGTAGGGTGTGAAAAATGTTTTTATACTGGATATAAAGGAAGAAAAGCAGTATATGAAGTCATTCCCATTGATTATGAATTATCAGAATGCATAAAAAATGAAAAATTTAATGTGCGAGAAGAATTAAAAGCCAAACAAATTAATCAACTAATGGACAATGCTTTTGAATTGTTTGAAAAAGGCGAAACCTCTATAGATGAAGTTTATGCCATGTTGATGAGTAATTATTGATAGATGCAAAAATTAATATACATATTAGGAATTGTGAGTTGCTTGTTATGGAGTGTAACCACCTATGCCAACGACAGAATAAAACAAATAGAAAACCAACTTTCAGCCATGACTGCTGAAATGCCGGGATTGGAAGAAAAAGTACAAATGTCGGTAAGCGGAGTTTCTATTCAGGAATTCATGCGAGGCATTGCAGATGCTCATAAGTTGAACATTAGTGTTGATCCTGCCATTAAGCAAGAGGTGGTAAACAATTTTGCGAATGCAACCGTTTCCGATGTGCTAATTTTTATCTGCAAAGAATATGACTTGAGTATTAATTTTATTGGAAGCATCATGTCTATTGTAAAGTACAACCCTCCCAAACCGATTGTTGTTGAAATACCTAAAAAAGAACTTCAAATTAATTATGATAAGAATGGAGATAAATTGTCTTTAGATTTAAGCAATGATTCTTTAGAAACAGTGGCGAAATTGATTACTCAAAAATCGAAAAAGAACATGGTATTGGCTTCGGGAGTAACCCCAAAACTGGTAAGTAGCTACATAGAAGACATGCCTTTTGATAATGCAATGGAAAAATTCGGTATCGCTAATGATTTGAGCATTACTAAAACAGAAGATGGATTTTATTTGATAGATAAAAAAATCGTAACCAATGAAAATAACATCAATAAAATTGACAATAGAAATACTAATAAATCTAATAAAACAAACAATCGTAACTCAGGTGGTAGTGTTGCTGAAGAGTTTAGTTTTAATGCTAAAAGTAATTTAGATATTTCGGTATTTGGAAGTGATGTACAAATTGCAGATGTAATTAAAAGCGTGGCAAGTGAAACAGGAACAGACTACTATTTTGTTTCCGATATTAAAGACAAAACTACGGTAAATGTGCAGTCAACCACTTTTCAAGGGTTGTTAGAAAATTTGTTTCAAGGCACAGAACTCACTTATGAGTATCGAGATGGTATTTACATTATTGGAGAACGAAAAACAGAAGGGTTAAGAATGACGAAAGTTATTCAGTTACAACACCGATCTGTTGAAAAGGTAATCGAAAATATTCCGGCTAACATTAAGCAAAATGTGGATGTAAAAGAATTTGTTGATTTAAACAGTTTGATTTTAAGCGGATCTCACCCTCAAATCAAAGAAATAGAACTATTCATTAAACAAATAGATAAAGTAGTTCCCGTTGTATTGATAGAAGTGATGATAGTTGATTATTCTAACAAAAGAGCCAATTCAACAGGTATAGAAGTTGGCTTGGGCAATGAGCCCGCTGAAACAGGAGGAAAAGTTTTCCCGGAAACCAATATGTCGTTGAGCAGTTCTTCTATCAATGATTTAATAGAGAGTTTTAATGGATATGGTATATTGAATTTGGGAAAAGTAACCCCTAATTTTTATGTGAATATTAAGGCGTTAGAATCACAAGGGATTTTGAATGTAAAATCTACCCCAAAATTGGCAACCCTTAATGGACATGAAGCCACCATGAGTATCGGAAATACTGAGTATTACTTTGAGCAAACCAACAATGTAATTACCAATACATCTACTCAAAACATTACCACAAAAACGTACAAATCAGTAAATGCTGATTTATCAATTACCATAAAACCCTTTGTATCAGGAGATGATCAAATTACCTTAGAAATAACTGTCAATCAATCGGATTTTACTGAAAAAATAGAACCTGGAGCTCCTCCAGGAAGTGTTTCCAGAGATTTCACTTCCTATATAAGAGTAAAAGATCAGGAAATGGTATTGTTAGGAGGGTTAGAAGAAAAAGCTACACGAGAGTCAGGAAGTGGCGTGCCTTTTTTATCTCGTATTCCCATTATCAAATGGTTTTTTAGTAGCAGAACCAAAGAAAAATCAAGAAGTAAACTCAACATTTTTATAAAACCCACAGTAATTTATTAATGCTCAATTTTTTAGATAAATATCAATTAATAAGAGGACAAACTGCTTTTGGTGTTGAGGTAATATACAATTCCAAAGACAGTTACACGCTTATCGCATTAGAATTAATAGCGGGTAAAGAAGGCGTAAAGGTAACTCGTAAGTTTACGGATATTTCTTTAGAAGAATTAGCCAACATCAATACCAAGAAAGCTCCGCTGTACTTTGCAGTTGGAGGTAAAGGAATAGTACATAAAAAAGTAAAAACAAACGAGCATTTGTCTGAGCAGGATTTGTTGAATCAAGTGCTTCCAAATGCGACATTAAAAGATTTTTATTTACAACAAGCAGTCATCTATACTTTTGAATCTTGGGTTTCTATTGTAAGGAAAGACTTGTTAAATTCATTGATTGCGACCATACAATCATTGCACCTTTTTGGTGTTCAAATTTATTTAGGACCATTTATCATAGAGAATTGCATTTCACTCATAAATAAATCAGTAATTACTACTACTACCCATGAATTGCTGATAGCTGATAATCATATTACTCAGATAGACAGTTTAGGAAGTGTTGCAGGGGGAGAGGAATACAATATGGAAGGAGAAATCGTTAATTCACATGAATTAATTGCTTTTAGTGCAGCATTGAGTCATTTTATTTCACCGATTAAAATTCATCCAATAGTATGCGAAGAAGTAACCCATTTCAGGGAAGAATATTTACATAAGAACAAATATACGGTAGTGGGTTTTGGTCTGCTGGCTTTTTTCTTTGTGCTTACCATTTCAAATATGATGATAGCCAATAGTTATGAATCTTCTAACAATGAGTTACAATATCAATTAAACAGCAAACAACAATTTGTGGATGAGTTAGAAATCTTAAAAAAAGAGTTGCTTATCAAAGAAGAATTTATTCAAAATAGTGGCGTAACCAAAGCAGATAAAATCACTTTCTATGCCGATCAAATTGCAATGAGTGTGCCTGCTTCCATTCAGTTGGATCAGTTATTTATTAATCCATTAACCAAAAGAATTAACAAAGCAGAAGATATACATTTTACCTACAATACAGTTAAAATTATAGGCTCAGTAAGCAGAAGCATTGAATTAAATAACTGGATAAAAAAACTAAAAAAATACGAATGGGTCAATGATATTAATATCATCTCTTTTATACAAGATAACCTGAAAACACCGGGAGAATTTGAATTACAAATTGTGATTAAACAATGATAAATAAACTGACATACAAAAAAAAGTTGCAATATGTATTAATCATAAGTGGAGTATTTATGGTGGTATTGTACCAATTAGCCTTGTCCGATACCATTGATTTAGCTATGGAGACCGGTGTGATGGAAGAACAAGTAGCCAATAACAAAAATGCACCTGAAGAAATTGCAGTAATCAAACAAAAACTAGCCAAAATAGAACAATTAATAGGCACTCAAGTAGCTCATGATTTGGATGTACATCAATTGCTGTTGGAGTCTGTAACAGGTTATGTACAAACCAATAATTTGGTGTTGAAAGATTTTCCTCAACCCTTCTCCATATCAGATAAAGGATATACCACTAAAACAGCACTGGTAATTGTAGAAGGAGACTTTATCCAATTACTCAAACTAAGTAATTATATCGAAAATAATTACCAAGGAGGAAAGTTGGTCGCCTTGGATTTTAAGATTAATAATGAACTTAGAACACGAACAAGAAAATTAAATTCTACCATTTATTTACAAAACGTAAAAGCTGAAAACCATGAAGAAAATAGTTAACTACAGTTTCATCACCTTGTTGTTGGCAACAATTACTGCCTGCAACGATTTTATTGAAAAAGACATTGATAAAGAAACGATTACTTTGTTAGCACCTGCCAACAATTTAACTACCATACAATTAACCCATACCTTTTGGTGGAATTGGTTAGATGGTGCAGAGCAATATAACATGCAAGTAGTTGAAGGAAGTTTTACTTCGGTAACTAAATTTTTGTTGGATACTACCATTTCCAAAAACAAATTTGAATATACTTTATATCCCGGAACTTTTCAGTGGAGAGTAAAAGGAATGAACAACGGCAGTGAAACCAATTTCTCAACATTTACTGTAACCATAGATAGTTCATTAGACATCAGTAGCCAACAAATAGTTTTAAGTGCTCCTATTGATAATTATATTACCAATAATGACAATATCACATTTACATGGAATAACCTTCTAAATGCAGATGATTATTTGATAGAAATTCATGAAAACACATGGACAGGAAACTTAGTTTTTGGACCACAAATAACTACTGCCAATTCAATTACTACTACCTTACCTGAAGGAACATTAATGTGGGGTGTTCAAGGCAGAAATGCTACCTCAAATACTTCCACCGCATTTTCTATTAGAACATTGACCATAGATACCACCTCTCCGAATATGGTTACCTTAGTTGCTCCTGCTGATAATGCTACATTGAGTGATGGTTATCATACTTACTCCTGGACACAAGGAGCTAATACCGGAACAGCATTAACCGATGATATTTTCTTTTACTCAGATGTGTCTGCTACCAATCTGATAAAATCAGCACAAGCCGTTGGCACATCTCATCAAGATTCATTAGGGGTTGGTGTTTTTTATTGGAGAGTTCAATCTACAGATGCAGCAGGAAACATCGGACCTATGAGTAACATCAGAAAATTAACCATACAGTAAACATGCAACAGAAGAAAAAAACCATATACATTTTAATGCCCATAGTGATTTTGGTATGGGGCTTTGTGTTTTACCAGTTATACGGTTATTTTTTTTCAACGCCTAGTTATGCGAATACCGAAGAGAAAACCATCATTAACATTGACGAAATAAAAAAAGATACTTTTTCTATCGTTGCCAATTACAGAGATCCTTTTTTAAGTCAAAAGAAGATACAAACAGTGAGCCATCCGGTTGTAAGTAAAACCAATCGCTCAACAACTAAAAAAAATAGTGCTCCAACAGTACTTAAATGGCCTTTGATACAATACAAAGGAATGATAAAAAATAATAACTCAGAAAAACGAGTAGCAATAATAAATATTGACGGCAAAGAACGTATCGTAAAAGAAGGAACAACATTGAACGAACTAAAAGTAGTTAAAATTGAAAAAGAGACTATTACTGTTTCATTTCAAGACGAACAAAAAACGATAAACAAATGAACGTAGCAGTGAAACATATCATTACCGTAGTAGCATTTTTTCTATTTTTTACAGCATTTATTTATGCTCAAAAAATAAAAGAAGTCACCCATAGAGATATAAGTGTGCATTATAAAGATTCATCTGTTAATGCTACTGTTTTATTAGAAGAGAAGAAAATCAGATTGAGTACCAACATTAATTATTACTGGTATCAGAATAATGCCATTAAAGTGAACCAAGGAGGATTTAAAGGACGATTGTTAGATGGCGACTATCAGGTAATCACTTCAGATGGAAGCTTAATCGCCAAAGGAGAATTCAAAAAAGGATATAAAACAGGCAAATGGAAAACATGGGAAAAAACAGGGAAACTAGCCACTATTTACCAATGGAATAAAGGCTACAAAAATGGGAATTATGAATTATATGTGGATGGAAAAGTAGTTGAAGAAGGTAGCTATAAATCAGGGAGATTACACGGTTCATTTTTAAAGTATGAAGCCGAAGAAGTGGTAGAAAAAGGAAGGTATAAAAAAGGCAAACTGCACGGAAAAATCATCACCTATAAAAACGATACTATTTTTAGTGTTACCAACTATAAAAATGGCAAAGAAGTAGTTCCAAAAGAGAAAAAGGCTAAAGAACCCAAAAACACAACAGAAAAAACTAAAAAAAATAAATCAGAAGAGGCTGTAGAAAACACTAAGACTAAAGAAGATAAAGAAACCAATAAAAAATGGTGGCAATTTTGGCAAAAGAAAACTGAAGATGAAACAGACAAAAAACCAGCAACCAAAAAAGTAAAAGAACCTAAAGTTGATGCTCGTAAAAACGGAGAACAAAAAGAGAAAAAAACTAAAAAAAAGAAAGATGATTAAGGCAGGAGCATTACTATATGCAATGTTTTTGGTGATTGTTATTTCAATCATTACTTCTTCTATTATTTTGGTGAACTATTACAACAATTTTTATGTGTTAGGAGCATTCAAACAAGATCAACTTTTTCAGGATGTGTATTCAGGAATCAATTATGGATTGGTTTTTAATCAAACACTTCCATTAAATCAAGCGACCAAAATTGATTTATTTGCAGATGCTCAACATGAAGTTTCTTTAACCAAAAAAAGTTGGGGAGCTTTTTATGTAATTTCTTCCAAAGCCACATGGAGAAATAAGAAAGCCTCTAAAACAGCATTAATTGGAGCCAATTTAAATGCAGGTGAAAAAACAGCCATCTATTTAGCGGAACAAAATAAACCATTATCTCTAACAGGACTTACCATCATTACAGGAGACTGCTATTTACCTGAATCAGGGGTAAAAAGAGCTTATATAGAAGGAAAAAGCTTTGTTGGTCAACGTTTGATTAATGGGATAAAAAAAAACAGCAATAAAAACCTGCCTTCAATCAATAAAGAATTAATAGACGAAAATTACCACCGTTTTATGAATTCCAATAACGATAGTGTTGTGGATTATGAAGCTGTTTTAGGACAAGATTCTATTGTCAATACTTTTGATAAAAATACCTTGGTGTTGTACTCTCCATTTACCATTTCGTTAGCCAATAAAACAATTGAGGGAAATATCATCATTCGTTCCGATAGAAACATCATCATTGAAACCTCTTCCAACATCAATAATATTATTTGTTATGCCAAGGGAATTATCATTGAAAAGAACAGTAAGATCAATGCTCAATTTTTTGCACAAGATTCCATTGTGGTTGAAGAAAATTGTCAACTCAATTACCCTTCTGTCTTGGCAGTGTTAGGAAAAGGTAATTCAACCACGCAGCGAAAAATCAGTATTGCTGAAAATGTAACACTAAAAGGAGCTGTTTTCTTATACAATGAAAATTACGATAGAAAAAATCAAGCCTTGGTGAGTGTTGGCAACAATAGCAAAATAACGGGACAAATTTATGCTTCCGAAATGCTCGAATTAAGAGGCGAAGTTACGGGAGGTGTTTTTTGCAACAACTTTTTGTTAAAAACACCCTCATCTGTATATCAAAATCACCTGATGGATGTGGTGATAGACAGAGAGGCATTGTCAGAATATTTTGTAGGCGTAGCATTAACAGAAGCCATTCAGCAACATCAAATAATTAAATGGTTAAACTAAAAAAAATACAAGCATTTACTATTTTGGAATCTATGGTAGCCATGGTTATTGTAATGATTGCTTTTGGGTTGACTTCTGTTACATTAATTAACATCGCTTCATCCGGAATTACCAAGGAAAAACAGCAAGCAGCAGCACTGGCAAAACTCATCAGAAACGAAACATTGCAAGAAAGCAGGTATTTAGATGAAACCATCACTTTTGAAAAAATGACTATCGAAAAAATGATAGTAGCACATCCCTTATCCGATGAGTTAAAAATATTGCAACTTGAAGCCTATAAAGACAAAGAAAAATTGTTTGAAAGCAAAGAAATAATACTGTTAAAAGACTTTATAACAAATGAAAATTAAAGCTTTTTCATTTTTAGAAATCATGGTTGCCATTGTTATCTCCGGGGTAGTAATGAGCACGGCTTATTCTGTTTATATATTTGTCAACAAGCAGTATATCAAACTAAACACCATAAAAGCTGACGTAAGAGATTATTTTGAGTTCTCATCTACCATTAGTCGTGATTTTGAATTAGCAAAAAAAGTAGTTAAAACAAATGATTACACCATTTCTATGGAGCAAACAGATAAAACCATTAATTACCAATTTGAGCATGAATATGTATTGAGAAATATAAATTTTCAAACCGATACTTTTTTCTTTTCAGCAACAAATTTATTGATAAACACCCTAGCTGAATTTAAAGAAGAACAAGTAGTTGACTTTGTAAAAATGAAGGTGAAAGACAACGATTTTTCTTTTTATAAAAATTACGGAGCAATCGCTAAAATTGAAGAATAAGTATGGCAATTAAAGTATCTCATATTAATACAACCGTTCCATCGGCAGCTAAAGAAAAGCAGCAGAAAAGCAATATATTGCAATTGCTCAATCAAGACATTAGTTTTAGCAAAAGCTATCCCGATAAAAAGAAAGAACAATTTTATTCCGAAATCAGCTTGTTGTTATCCGCAGGAACAGACATTAAAACTGCATTGGAGTTGATTGTGGAAGAAACAGAGAAAGACAAAGATAAAAAGCTGCTGGAAAGCATCAAAAATGACATCATTAACGGAGCAAGTTTTTCTGAAGCACTTCAGCATACAGGGAAATTTACCGAATACGAATATTACTCGCTAAAAGTAGGCGAAGAAAGCTCTCGGGTAGATTTAGTACTCACTGATTTAGCCACTTTTTTCAAAAGAAAAATAGACCAAAAAAGAAAACTATCAGGGGCGTTGTCTTATCCAATTGTATTACTAGCAACTGCTTTTGGAATGGTAGTATTTTTATTAAAATTTTTAGTCCCTATGTTTCAGGACATTTTTAAAAGTTTCAATAAAGAATTACCGGGAGTAACCCAATTTGTTATTGATGCTTCCGACACCGTAAGCAGTTATTTTTTGTTGATTGTATTATTCATACTGGGAGCAATTGTTTTTGTGATGCTCAATAAAAGGAAAATGTGGTTCAGGAAAATTACTTCCACACTTATTATCAAAATTCCGGTAGTAGGGGAGATGGCTCAAAAAATATATTTAACTCGTTTTTGTCACTCCATGAATTTATTGATAAGTGCCAGAAATCCCTTATTAAATTCTATTCAGTTGGTAAAAAAGATGATAGATTATTACCCTTTGCAACAAGCCCTTGAGAAAGTAGAGGATGATTTGATGCACGGAAAGTTGCTTAACGAAAGTATGCGAACCATGCCTATTTTCCCGAAGAAAATGATAGCCCTGATAAAAGTAGCCGAAGAAGTGAACAAGCTGGATGCTATCTTCAACAACTTAGACGAGCAATATTCTAAAGATTTAGAATACCGCTCGGAATTGTTTGGAAAACTCCTCGAACCTTTTGTGATTTTATTTATCAGCGTTATTGTAGGCTTTATTGTCATTGCCATGTACATCCCTATGATGGAAATTAATACGGGGTTGTTTCTGTCTCTTATACACATCTGACGCTGCCGACGAAGAG